>Ga0302186_10002850_pt1 | contig 13037 bp, 21 predicted proteins | sample II_Bog_E1_2_FD_198782 | JGI IMG/M metagenome (GOLD analysis project Ga0302186, IMG submission 198782) | Peat permafrost microbial communities from Stordalen Mire near Abisko, Sweden - II_Bog_E1_1 | ecosystem: Environmental > Terrestrial > Soil > Wetlands > Peat | place: Sweden: Abisko... | reverse complement strand
TAAAAAAAAAAAAAAAAAAAAATTATTTTTTCTTGATTCCGAAAAAAAAATTTTAATCCAAATCCAAGGAAAATTATAATTTTAAATGTTGGAAACTTCAGCAAAATGACAATGAAAGGAAAATTATTTTTAAATTGCCAATTTTATGAAATTGAAAAGAATTATTATTTTAAAAGTTCGAATAATGAATAATAATCAACGCAAAATTATGCAAAATAAAAAATATTCATAATTTAAAAAAGAAAATTCGATAATGGTGACTTGTAAAAAACAACTGCAATTTTTTTTGTTTAACCTTTTCGTCGAGTCAACGTAAAAATAAATTAAAATCAATGAACTTTTTATAATAGTTTCTAAAATTTTTTGTTTAATTTTTTTTCAATTTTAAAATTATAACGCAAATTTCAACCCCATTGACTCCACTCCAATCTTTGCAACAGTGCAAACGTCGCATATTTGATCTTCGAAACCCAATTTATATCTACTTCCATCATATGGGCATTTTTTGAATTTGCCCTCATTCATTAAAGATAATGATTTTCCGCAAATTCTGAATACCATATTTTCATCAGTGAGCATTTCTTCACTAAATTCTGCCTTCGATTCATTTTTTCCTTGAGCCTCACAAGCCGCATACACTTTCTTAGCATTGGTCACAACATCTGGTTTTGTGGAAGTTGGATTGGCCTTAAAAAATGATATTTTATTTAAAAAAATATGATTTTAGCACTTCAGAAATTTGAATTATTTTCTTGGCAAAATAAGATGAATACACAAAGTTCTTCTGTTTAAAGGCAAGACTCATTGATGATCTCAAAGCCAAAATCCGATGACTTGGTTGTAAGTTGCAAGCTGACATATAGGCAGAAAGTTCAAAGCTTCTGATAGGATCCTAAGCCAGAAATAATAAAAATCAAAAAACTCAAAAAAATCCTTACATTCGTTTGCTTTCTGGAAACTTCGCATCTCAACCCAACAATATATTCAAGACAAATCCTAATCAAAAGGATGATATCATCTTTTTCCTTGATTTTTTGAATTGTCATCATCGGAATCAACAGCAAGATCTTTCTGAATTTCACAATCGCCTCATTAAATGACCCTTCAGTTGTTAATTTGTAAGCTCCTTTCAATTCATTTTCAATATATGGCATCGTAACAAATGACAAAGGTGCCAATTCTCTTTTATCATCTAACAATCTAATTTCCAACGCATCAGCGAAAGGAATGGAAGATAACAAAATCGAGCTTCCCATATAAATTTCCAAGAACACCTGTTTGAAAGGTTCAAATTTGTGTACTCCGATTTGTTTTCTCAATTCTTCTATTGCCGGTCCGAAAAGTCCGCATGCCACAAGATCTCCTATTCTATGTGTATTCTTCAATGCCTCAATGATTTTATCCGGTAACTGCACCACATTTACCTCTGTTTCTTTAACTGGAGCTTTCACCGGTTGTTGGCTAACAGGTTTCAAAGTTTCTTCAGGCAATTCAAGATCCTCGATCCCCCAATTGTCTTTAACTTCTTCTTCAGGTTCTTGCTTTGGTTCTTCAACAGGGATTTCATCAGTTGGATTTGTGATTTCAATATCAAGTTCATTTTTCTCCTCTATTACTTCCTTTACTTTTGTTTCCTCATCCTCTTCCTTTGTTTGTAGGAGATCTTCTTCCGCAATGCTATGATGTGGCCAATTCATTTGTGGAATTTTGGAGCTCTCAGGATCCTGAATCAAAGGTTTGGGAGGTATTAAGGTCACAGGATTGAATTTCAAAGGCGGAAATTCTGTTGTCAATGATTGCTTCAAAGGCAATGCCATATCCTTGATATTATGTGTGACAGCAGACATAAAAGCCAATGGCACTGAATTTAACATTTATAAATATATAAATTTTTTATATATATTTACATTGACCAGTTTCTGCAAGGATTCGAATGCGTTCATGGATATCTCCAAGGAAAATTGCATTTTGGAATCTGCTCATCATATCTCCTCTGTTTTGTGCTATATAAAGCATTTTTTCCAATTTTGTGATATTTCCTGTGATCAAATAGAAAAAGGATAGCTTCTCGAAATTCTTTGAATTCTGATACGCGATTTCCACCAATTGTTGGTTTCCTTGACGAAGGGCCTCTTCTCCCAATTTCATATAACATTCTCTATCTTTCAATTCATTGGCCGTTTTGAAAGCCACTTCCAAATTGCCTGAATCAATGGCAAGAGAAAATTTGGCTCTTGGGTTATCAACTAGATTCAAAGCGATCCCTGAATAATTTTTCTTAAAGAGATAGGAAATCAATGAATTTCCTAATCTTTTATGGTTCGCCAAGATAAATTTGATTCTTTTTGGGTCTTTGTGATAAAGAGCCAGTTTAAAGAGATATTCCTCACGATTGATGGTCATAGTGGTCACTGTGCCATTTTTTTCTAAGACATGCAATTGATCTTCATCAAACTAAAAAAATTAACCTTTATTTAAAGAATTTTAAAAAATAGGTGCCTTTAAAAGATTAACAGGATATTCAAGACATTTTAAAATTCCAGTGTCACCATTGAGAAGAGCATATTTCAAATGGTTGACTGTGGAATAAATTAGCACGGTTTCATTGCTCCAGATGGCACACTTCACATTAAATTTCTCCTGGATGATGCAAATTTTGTTGAATGTCTTGTTCATGATTATGATAGCTTTGAATTTCAAAGTGTTATATATGGAAAAAAAATGTTATTTTTTACTTTTTTTGCATAATAAAGCGACATAATTGCTGTTATTACACCAAACGACTCGTTTCAAAAGCGGAGCTTCAGTTCCATTGAACTCATTGATGATTTTCCTAAAAAAAAAAGAATTAGAAAAGTTTATTTTAAAGAAGGAACTTATTGGTTATGTCATAGAGAATTATGGCATTTTCTGTTCTTAAGATGATTTTTCCCAAAGAAGCCGGGAATACGGCCTCCACTGGTGGCAAACCAGGAATTTCTTTATGAAGACTATCAGTTTCATAATCATCGATTTCCACTTTTTTCTCGACATCTTTCACTTTGGCAATTTTTCCTTTGCTAATGAAAACTGAGGAGATGCAATAAGCGAACTTATTACTGAAATCCTTGAGTTTTTTCCCTAAAAGCATAAATTATGGAAATAATGCAGCTCCATTTCAAGAAAAAAAATATATTTATTGTTTACTTTCTGATGTGATCTCGCCCTCGAATTTATAGAGGTTGTACTTATAAAAGGCGAGTTCCTTGTTGTCGAATTGGATCAGAATGTTATGTTTGGAAGTGTCGAAAGTGTTATAATAGAGAGTTTTGGGCATGTTATAAAAGAGGCTTTATCAATAAATAACAAAAAAAAAATTCACAAAAATCAAAATTTTATCCATAAAGGATTTACGATTGTTCCGTATAGTCCAAATCTTTCAACAAGGTTTCCTCCTTCGTTTTCAGGTCATAATGTTTGAGTTTTTTCTTATGGGCGAAAAAAACTGAATTATTGAAAACTTGATATGGGATCTTGTCTCTTGACAAATTGAACAAGATCATCCCTGTTTTTAAAAAAATGTAAAATACTAAAAAAATCAAATTTTTAATTACCATTGTCACTTCCTGCAGCAATTAAATTCCCTTCATGATGGAATGCTAACATCCAAAATCTCTCTTGTTCCCTCTTATAGGTTTCTATCAGGAGTCTTTTATTCAGATCCCAAATCCTGATAGTTTTATCTTCTGAGTCGCTGACTACAATGTCCATCTTTGGTGAAAAAATCACCGAAGACACATTATGTCCATGGCCATATAACGAATCATGTTCCCAGGCCTTTGTGTCGACATATTTCCATAGCTTCACCTTTCGATCGTCAGCTCCTGAAGCAATCAAATTGAGAGTTGGATGGAAACAACACCAATTGACTCCTCTATCATGGCCTTCCAACACACATTTCAACTCCACATCATTGGCACTATAGATTTCAGTAGGCTTTTTGATTGATGTTGAGGTGTATTTTTTGCGTAAATTGCTGAAATCCCACAATCTGAGTGTTTGATCCAAGGAACAGGAAATAATGAGGTCTTTTGATTGATGGAATTGGGCACACATCACATAATGGGAATGACCAGTTAGGATAGAAATCAAGCTCCTGGATTGATAATTCCAAATTCGTATGGTTTGGTCATCGGAGGCACTAAGGATCCATGGGAGCTATAGAAGAGAAAGTATTTAATGAAAGAGAAAAATGGTTACCTCATGATGAAAATAGACCGTTCTTATGTAATCTAAATGGCCTGTTAAAGTGTAAATGCATTTCTTCAACTTATAGTTCCACATCTTTATTTTGAAATCATCACCCCCTGAAACGAATAAAGGCTGGCTTTGATGAAATGCGATTCCTCGGACTGGACCTAAGGGTTTATTTGAAAATATGAATGCGTTTTTTGCGGAAAAATGGAAAACCTTCGTGATCTTCATATTTATCAATCAAACTGCCGATTCTATAATCCCAGAGCTGAATAACACCTGAATGGAGACTAGTGAGGATCCATGGTCGCGTTTGATGGAAGGATATCCCCTTGACACGATTGCTTTTGGTTTCGAATTTGACTATCATAATTGAATCTTTAATAAATTTTTGGGCTTTTTATTTTTTTCTTTTTTTTTTAAATTTGATTTGTTTTTGAATAGGATTTTTTATTTTGAATTATCCAAAAATTTCAAGCATAATTTATGATAACAAAACTTCTAATGAGATCAATGACAATAAAATTCACACATGCAATGATATAAATTTAATTTAGAATTCATCAAATTAATTTGATTTTTTCTAAAAAAAACTTGATCTCTAACAAAGAGAAAGAAAGAGATAAAGAAATCAACAAAAACATATTATCATTTTTTAAAACTTGAAACTTAATTAAGACTTAAAATAAATTAAAAAAACATATTTTTCAGATTGTCTTTTAATTTTGAGAGAATGTGAGAAAAAATTGCCTGCAGAGAGATTCGAACTCACGCCGTCTCTAATTTAAATTGCTTTAAACCAGAGCCCTTAGACCACTCGGGCATACAAGCTTTATTGATATATCATCGTATCCAAAAAGGCCGAATATGTTTCCAAGTTACCAAAAAAAAGAAATTATAAATGAACAATTATCAGCAACAAATTTCCTTTTATTTTTGTAATTTTGAAAGTAATTAATACTAAAATATAAATGAACTATTTTTTTTTGGAAAATTTTTCGTTAATGTTTCAAAGCATAGAAATAACTCCATTAGTTAAATATGGACGACAATTAGAAAATTTTAATTCTTTTCATTAATGTTTTTGCAGTTTAATATTTGTAATCAATATTTTGAGCAAAATATTTGTTTTTCCTAATAAATACAAAAGAAAAAAAAATACAAAAGAAAAAAAAAATCCAAAAGAAAAAAAAATACAAAAGAAAAAAAAATATATGAGAGATGAAAAAAGTATAAAATTAAAAAAAATTTTGCATGCAGTGAGGTTTGAACTCACGCGAATTGCTTCACCAGATCTTAAGTCAGGCCCCTTAGACCACTCGGGCATACATGCATAATTAAGGTTATGTCATTCAATCGAAATTATAAAAACACCTAATTCTCATTTTTTCATAAAAAATAACAAAATCTAATAAAAAAAAATTGAAACAAAGTTAACTTTCTTTTTCATACAAAAATGATTTCACAAGTGACATTGAACTCAATAAAAGATTCCTCTCTACTTTGTCCACTCAGCCATATGTGCTTAATTATTATGCTTCTCCTAAATCATTTCCCCAAACTTTTCCCATCTCTGTCAATTGAGAAGCCTTCTTTAAAAAATATAAAAATATTTGCACACAGTGAGATTTGAACTCACGAGAGTTGCCTCGCCAGATCTTGAGTCTGGCGCCTTAGACCGCTCGGCCATATGTGCTTGATTATGCTTTTCCTAAACGCTTTTCCCCAAATTCAGAATACTTCCCCATTAATTGCAAAATTTTCTTTCAAATTTCAAGAATTAAAAAATAAAAAATATTTGCACACAGTGAGATTTGAACTCACGAGAGTTGCCTCGCCAGATCTTGAGTCTGGCGCCTTAGACCGCTCGGCCATGTGTGCTTTTGTTGGTATATTAAAGACAATCCCATCCAAATAGATAGGGAATGAGATAATTTTTAGACAAGTATGATTTAAACAAAAAAAGCAAGGATTGTTAAATAATATAAAATAAAAAAGAAATTCAAATATTAATTTGAGTCCGATAATGAACTATAAAAAGAATGAAAACCTATCATTTATTAAGATCGTTCAGGATTATTTCGAGCGGATGCTGCAAGAAATCGTCGGGATTAAATGCTTGATTTTGGATGAAGAAACTACAGGTTGAATTAAAAAAAATGAAATTATTCATTATATCTACAAATTTTATATATTCTAGGCATTATTTCAGTCATTTGCTCCCAATCACAAATACTCAAAAAGGATGTTTATCTCATTGAAAAGATTCACAAACAATCAAAAGAACCTTTGTTGCATTTAAAGGCAATTTACTTTGTCCGCCCAACTCAAGAAAATCTTATTCTGATCAAAGAAAACATTAAAAGCCCAAGATTTTCAGAGTTTTATCTTTGTAAGTTTTTAGACAAATTTTTTTGTCAATAAAAATCCATATAAACCCAGATTTCTCCAATTCGATCGACAATCATGAAATTGAAAAATTAGCCGAATTAGATGATAAAGATTCTATCAAACAGTTGCAAGAAGTTTATGCAGATTATTATGCTGTCAATAATGAATTATTTACCTTAAACATCGATACCTGCATAGGTAAAAATAATAACAGATTAATACAATTTAATGAAATTGAATCAAAAATAGGATTAACAAAATTCAAGGAATTTTGGACTGAAACTGAAATAACTCAACTCTCAAGAATTTTTGATGGGATTTTCGCTGCTTTACTCTCTTTGAGAAGATATCCTATGATGAGATTTCTTGGAGCTTCGAACGCTTGTGCGACTTTAGCGGAAAAATTGAATGTTTGTGAAATCGATTTTTATGAAAAGAAAAATGAATTTGTTTTAGTTAAGAATGATGCAAGAATACAAAGAAAATGAGAACCAATTCGATAGGGAAAACAGAACTTTGTTGCTGATAACTGATAGAAGAGAAGACCCGATAACACCTCTCTTGAATCAATGGACTTATCAAGTCAAAATAATTAAAAAAGGTTTTTTGTTGGGATAAAATTTGAAAAAAAGGCAATGCTTCATGAACTAATCGGTCTGAAAAATAATCGTTTGGATCTTGGAAAGGGAGAACAACAAAAAATCAATGTGGATTCCAAAGATTTCAACATTAATGATTTAAAAGTAAGAATAAATATTTGATAAATGGGTTTACAAAAAATGAATTTTTTTTCTCCATAGGAATTTGTCGTTTCTTGTCATCAAGATCCCTTTTATAATAACAACATGTTCATCAATTTCGGAGAGTTAGCCCAAAATATTAAAGATTTCATTGACGAAATGAGTCTAGCAAGGCAAAAATCAATCAAAATTGAATCATTGGATGATATGCAACGAGCTCTGGATGCCCTTCCGGAGTTAAAAAAAATGTCTGGAAACGTGCAGAAACATGTTACATTGACCACAGAAATTTCCAGATTGATTGGGGAAAGAAACATCATGGATGTATCAAAAGTTGAACAGGAAATATCTTCAAAAGATAATCGAAATGAACATTTTAAGGTCATTTGAATTTTCTTTTCTTCATATTAAATTTTCATATTATTATAAAAGATGGTGATGGAAATGATTCAAAGCAAAGATATTCAACAATATGAGAAACTTAAATTAGTGATATTATACTCCCTTCGTTGGGAAAATGACGAAAAGATTGAGAAATTAAAGGATATCTTAAGAGATAATGGGATTTCCCAAGTACTTCCAATTTTTTATTTGGTGTATTATTTTTATTTGCCAGAGTAATATTAATCTCATTAACTATGCATTGGAATATGCTGGCAAAAGCAAAAGAGTGTGCGATCTGTTTTCTGAGAAAGATGTTATCAATAAAGCAAAAAATATGTTCAAGCAAGCTTTCAAAGATGTTCCCAACGTCTACACCCAACATCAACCTCACATTTGTACGCTAATCGATCAAATTAATAAAGGAAAATTAAAAGAAAATGAATACCCAACAATCAACAGTCCAGCCATGTTCAATTCCAGGCCAACAGAAGTCATTATCTTTATGATAGGAGGAGTCACTTTTGAAGAGGCGAGAGAGGTCGCTCTTATTAATAATCAGTCAGTGTTTTTGGGAGGAACAACAATTCATAATACAAAATCGTAATGAAAAACAATTGGTTTATTTATGATTTTTTTTTTAGATTTTTGGCAGAAATAAGTCAAATTAATTTCGAAAAAAAGGATAAGGATCAAGTTGTTCTGAATGTTGGAGAAACTGAAGCTGCGCACAGCAAAGGAAATGCCGGTTTTTGGAAAATGAATTAGAAACAAACGCAATATCATTTTTTTGGAAAAGAAAGAAAAAAACTTTAAAACAAAAAACAAAAAACGAAGAATAATTAAAGTTTCTAATAAATTTTGTCTAGTTAGAGGCCGACAAGCTTCAACCAATTCTCAAAAATTTGCTTATCATTTCCTGAAGCAAACTTCTCAATGTCTCCCCTTCCATTTTTTAATGCTATATTTCCATCTTTTTTCATAATTAAAACTGCAGGAATCCCTGAAATGTCTTCCTTTATATCTAGATAAAGCTTAATCCTTTGATTATCTTTGAAGGGCATCGCTAACCAGGGCATATCCTTAAAGTGGGATTTGAAAACAGATTCTTGGTTATCAAAGTTAGCGTATATAATCTCCAGATTTTTTTGTTCTGGAGTGGAGGATTTGTTCACTTCGTTATAAAAATCCAAGAGTTTTGGTAAGAAATTGTTGCAGGCATTAGACCATTTCGCTCCGAAATAAAGCGCTATTACCTTGCAAGTTCCTAGAGTGCTCTCCGGTATTTCTTCGAAATTGTTGTTGAGGAATTTTGTTCCCAATTTTTCGATCATTTTATTATTGAGTTTTTTTAAAATATAAAAAAATTAATTAGTTATAAAATTAATAAAAAAAAATAATTTTTAGAGAAAAATTATTAAGAAGCGATCATGATATGCAAAAACCAATTTTAAAAAAATAATTTTTAATTATTCATAACATTTTTTTGTAGTTCTTAAACATTATAAGTTGACATCAATTTTAATAATAAGTCAATCTGTTCCTCTTTATCGAAAAAAACCTAAATAAAATTTGAAAAAAAAAAATAATAAGTAAAAATATTATTATATGTTATGATGTTATTTTCTAACATTATTAATTTTTCCTTAACTTGTTGAAGTCTTTATATTAATTTTCTTTTAATGATTTTTATCCTTATCTTATTGAGCAATAAACCCGCCATCTAACACATAAGTGCCCCCTGTTGCATTTTTAGCTGCGTCTCCACATAAGAAATATGCAAGTTCAGCAATCTCTTCAGGTTTAATCATAACTTTCGTTGGAACAGCAGGTATATATTGAGCCATCATTTGACTCTTTATTTCTTCTTCTGTCCATATTTTGTCATAAATTGGAGTGTCCACTATACCTAGGGCATATAGCATTTACAGTTATATGATGTTCAGCAACTTCTAAAGCTAAACTCTTTGTCAGCCCAATCAACCCGTGTTTTGAAGAACAATATGCTGCATTTGCACGTAAACCAACTTTCCCAGCTATTGAAGAAATATTGATGATTCTTCCCCAGCTATTCTTAATCATCAAAGGAACAACATTTCTGCACATCAAATAAGAGCCAATCAGGTTTACTTGAATAGTTTCTTCAAAATCTGATGGTTTGGAATCCCATACAGGAGCCATTCCAACAGCAATTCCAGCGTTGTTAATTAAAATATCGATTTTGAGAAATTTTTTGACACCTTCTTCGACCATTTGCTCTAATTCAGCAGATTTTTTCATGTCAGCAGGAAAGTAGCAGATATCAGCATTATACTTTTGTTTTAGAGAATTTTGGATATCTTTCACTGACTCTTTCCAAGGATAACCATTGAAAATGGCGCTGCTCCATTGGAAACCAATTTTTCCAAGTGCGCTCGTCCCATTCCGCTCGTTGCCCCTGTGATTAACGCGACCTTTCCCTTTAGCATTATATATTATTTTTTTTTATGATTGAAAAAAAAATTTTGAATTTAATCAGCTTGCTCTTTACTAACCGAAAAATATTACTGAATAAATTTATCCTGAATTTCAATTTTCACAAATTTAAAAATTTTTATTTGATAAGTTTTGAACCTTTTCGTTAAATTCGAATTTCAGAATAAATTTTTTTTTTTTTTCTTCATATCAACAATTTTAAAAAAAGTTTGAATCGGCTCATAAAATTTTTAGCTAAAAAAATTTTCTATTAATTAGCTTTTACAAAAAATCAATCATAAAAATCAAAATTTCAACTATTTTAAGGTTTGTTTGCTTAAATTCTTTGTTATTTCAAATTTAAAATTTCCTTCATCATTTTTTTATATCCTTCAACGCATTCTCTCAAATCTTCCTTTTTCACAAATTCCCCTGGGGCATGCGCATCCGTAATAGACCCAGCTCCATATAAAAATGGCTGACATCTCCCTTCCTGAAACCCCTTAAAATAAGGGATATCTGTATTAAATGACACAATCCCTTTTTCGAACCCTTCAATAAATGATAATTCCAATGGTCCATTTTTCGTTATTGTCTCAATTTTTACCCTTCCTTTCACTAAATTTTCAACTTTCTTAAGCAAATCATCAGGATCCGACACCACTCTAAACAAAATTAAAGCTTCAGAATTCCCAGGAATCACATTGGCAGCTTCTCCTGCCCTAACAACTCCAATATTCATCGTAGTTTTTCCAAGAGTTTCACTTTCAAGCCATTTTTCAGCTTTCAGGTCTTGAATCACATTTAAAAGAGGCTCTAAAGAATCAATTCCTTTCTCTGGATATCCTGAATGAGCAGGTTTCCCCTGAGAAAGTAGTCTGATTTTGAGAATTCCCTTTTGTCGGTGTGCCATTTTTAACTCTGTTGGTTCTCCACAAAAAATAAATTTGGGGTCTAAACCAAGTTTATTAGCTTCAATCATACCAATATGATCGACTTCTTCTCCAACAACATAAAGAAGTCCTACTGATTGTGAAATTTCCGGATATTTAGAGAGAAGCTCTTCTATGGCCACAATTTGACAAGCAATTTGGGATTTGGCATCGCAACTGCCTCGACCTTTAATAATCGCACCTTCGAAAGAAGGAGGGATATGAGGAGGCACTGTATCTAAATGACTATTAAAAAGTATAATAGGGGTTTTCATTAGTTCCGGTCTATGAGCATAGATATTAAATCTCGTCTGAGAATTCGAAAGAAATTGCTTATTAACCTTCCATCCAGTTTTTTCAAGGTACTGAGACAATGATTCAGAATAAAGAAATTCTGAGCCTGTTGTTGAAGGGATTTGTATCATGGAAATCAAGAAGCTTTCTAATGAGGTTCTATCTAATTCATTATTTGTAGATTCCTTCGATTGGAGATTGGGAGATACATTTTGGAGGAGGTTTGGTCTCAATTCTTTAAAAAGACCATTGACGCAAACTCCACTGATAGAAGCATCAGAAGCAGATCCTAAAATCAAGTTTTCCGCAAGATTATCTGGATTATAATTCAAAAAATGAGGGTCAGATAGGTCCACCGTAAAGAAATCTGCATAAAAGCCTTCTTTCAATATTCCACAATGTTTCAACCCTAATGCGTGGGCTCCATTTAGAGTAGCATAAGTAATCAACAGAGGGAATATCTCTTGAGGATTTGACAATTTCTTTGATAATCCTCTTTTGATATTTTTCATCTGTTGGGAATATAACAACCATCGCATTTCTTCAAAGAAACAAAGTCTATAATTGCAATCAGTGCCGAGAGATATCCTCAAATTCTCATCAGCATCTTCTGGAAAAGGAAAAATACCATCACCTAAATTGCCTTCTGTTAGAGGACACACACAAATATTCGCCTTTTTAGCGTTCCATTGATTTAAGTGCTCGATTTTTGTGTGGGTGCAATGAACAAGTGTGATGTTTTCAGCGGAATTCTTCACTTCATCTAAAAGTAATTGACTGGGTACTTTTCCATATACTTCTAAAGAGTCTTTTATCTCCTGAGGTTGTTCTTCGATATGAATATGGAATGGAACCCCTCTTTTTTCAGCTTCTTGTATCAATTTTCTGATGTTTTCAAGCTTCACTCCTCGGATGGAATGTGCGCAAACTCCTAAACTTTGCATTCCGGATTGATTTTTATTAATTTCTTGTTGTAATTCATCAAAATTACTCCAGAAATCATCATAGTTTTTTGTTTGAAATCTCAATTGCGCAGGTTCTAGTTCGTTGTTTTGAGGAAACACACCACTTTGTTCATAATAAGTCAAGAGAAGCACTATTCTAATATGAGCGTCTTGTGCCGCCTTTAAAATAACTTTATCGAAGTTATAAGGCTTAGATTTGTCATCTGAGAGGGGATATTCATGATGGAGATAATGAAACTCTCCCAAAGACGTGATTCCAGAAGCCAACATGTCGAGAAAAGCAGCTTTCGCTACTTCATAAAGACTCTCTTCATTAAGAGATAACGCTAAATTGTACATATCTTGTCTCCAAGTCCAAAAGTTCTTCTCTTTTAATTGGGAAATCAATGGATTTGTTGGTTTATTTCTATATAAAATCTCTCATATTTAATTAACATTGGAAAAAATGATAATAAACCTTAAGGCACGTTGAAAACAATGAGAATGCACATTGGTAAAACCGGGAAGAATCAATTGGTTATGAAGACGAATTGGGTTTGGAATCAATTTTTGAGCCATATGGGAAATCTTACCGAGTGGATTTATGACGAGTTGGATTCCGGATTCGAAACGCTGACCGGTCCAAGTCCAATCGGCTTCAATTGTTT
>Ga0302186_10002845_pt1 | contig 13046 bp, 14 predicted proteins | sample II_Bog_E1_2_FD_198782 | JGI IMG/M metagenome (GOLD analysis project Ga0302186, IMG submission 198782) | Peat permafrost microbial communities from Stordalen Mire near Abisko, Sweden - II_Bog_E1_1 | ecosystem: Environmental > Terrestrial > Soil > Wetlands > Peat | place: Sweden: Abisko... | reverse complement strand
TTTAAATTTCAAAACTGAAGTAAACAAAAATAAAAGAAAAAATTATAATTTACTTTATTTTATTTTTGAAAAAGAATTAACAAAATTTAGAGAAAAAATGAAAATGCTTGTTCCACTCAAATGTTGGTTTTTCCCAATAAAATGTAAAGCACTTTTTCCTCCAAAAGAGGCACGAAGCCAAATAGAGAAAGATCCTTTTCCAAAATAATTACAATCTATTAGGGTCTTATAATTAATTACATCAGCTTCGCAAGATCTTTGAATTTTTCGGCACGTTTCTGAATTAATGATTTGGTCGGATGACTCATCTTCTTGTGAAATTTTATTTAGAAAATATTCTACATCCTCTGCTTTTGATTTTCCAAACAATAGTACATACATATTTTCTATTTTTTAAATCCATAATAAATAAATTTTATCGGGCAATTACTATTATCAGATGAGCCAATCAAATTAATGAGTCCTTTGAAAACCAAATCATTTTTGGCTCTATCGTTAATTTTAGCCATGATGTCCTGAGAATTTAAGTTTTCAAAGGCTTTCCAATTGAAAGTGAATTTTAATTTCAAAAATCAAATCTTTTACTAAGGCTTTGCATTTCAAAATTTGTTTCATTTAACGAATCTTTGCTTTTTTCATCTTCGGACTGTCTTTTTCCTGCCTTTTTAATTTACAAAGTCAGCTCTTTGAGTATAAACAAGATTCTGAAAAATACCTTTAGGAATATAAAAACATATTCATTTTTGTCCTTGGGGTTATGATGATAACCAATGTATTCGGAATTGTTCGCTTCAAAATGACTTTACATAAAAGAAAATTGATGGTGAAAAATTTTAGATCTGTACTTGAAAAATTTCTTCAACTCAAGATATCCTTGATTTATATCATTCTTCAACTTAATTCTTTTTTCCTCATATTCGTACATTTCATCCCCATTTATTTCTATATGATTTATACTATCCAATGTCTGGGATATTATCACGGTCTGCAACATATTGGTTGGGTTAGGAAAAACAAAAACTGGCAGATAATTAATCTTCCCACAAAAATATCCTTTAATTAATTAAGCAATCGAGTTTTGACATACTTTTTCTGCATTAAAAACATTATTGAGAAGATCAATGATGCTGCCTTTGTTTGAAAAATCCACCTTGATACTATCAATATCATTGGATTCAAAAGTTGATAAAGGCTCAAGAGGTGAGCCTCCTGTGAATTCTTCTCTTTTTTTTTTTTCGATAATGTAGGTGTTTTTACTAGTTTTGCGCTCATGAAGATGAATGATATTTTCCACCTGGTTTAAAATTTTTTGATTACGAGGGGGTTTGTCTTTATTTTCTTCATAGATTTTGGTTCGGTCATATTTGTTTAAAAGGTTTTTATCTCTGGTCTTGCGATCTGCACAAGGCAGTTCAAAAACTTGATTTCCCATTCTCGAAAATTTCTTTTAACTGTTTAAATGATTTTTTGCGTTTATTTTTATCCGTATTTTTTAATTAATAATTAAGAATGCTGCTGTTTTTTTATATTTTTATTTTTGATTAAATAGAGTTTGGAATTCGATGGGTCAATAGAAGAAGGTGAGTTGGGATTGTTGCCAACCTTCTTTTTTTTGTTAATGAACTTTTTCAGTTTTTTCGTTTTTATGTTTTTTTCCTTTTTTTCTTTAAAAAAATATTCATTTCAAATTCTTAAAAAAAATTAAATAAATTACCTTCTTTTGGCAAAAAAGTCGTTCCAAACTCTTTGATTTTTTCTATAGACAAAGGAGGCTGATATCCATAATGTGATTCGTCTAAATTGTTTTCATTTGATAATATAATTTCCAAAATTGCGAGGTTTTTCATAATTTTAATTTTGCTTTGATCAGAGTTTTTCGCTTGAAATTCATCTTCAACTTCCTTTGATTTTATTTCATTTATCTGAGAAAGACCTTTAATTTTTTTTCTCAAAATGTCCGCTGTAATCAAAGCTTTATTAACTGCGTTTCCTGAAGCAGTTAAGCTAATTTTTGGAAATTTCTCATTTATCAATAATTTTGCTCCATAAGCAATGTATTTCTTGGTTGATCCTGTTGATTTTATGTTAATATTTGGGTCAGGTTCATGATGAAAAGCCTGAGGTTTGGGAATTCTGACATAGTCTTTAAAAAGATCGTTTTCCATAACATAATTATTTTTTATTTATATATTTTTTTTTAATTTTCAAATTTATTATATTTTATTGATGGAATCAAGAATAAAAAAAACAATGCAATTAAACGTTAAAGTTAAATTGTTTATTAAAATTCTCAACCACAAAGGCTCCTTCGATTGTTGTCTTGCTGGGCTCTGGTTCAACAGGCAATTTGCTGATGTTAATCTTATTGTTCACTACGAATAGTGGGTTATTATTCTTGAGAACATCATCATTCAGGGAAATTCCATCCAGGTATTGTTTCAAAAGACTCTTCAATAACACATTATCGTTTTGCAGCGATTCTTTTTGCTTTTGAATTGACAATTTATCTAATAAGACTTTATTATATCTCTTGTAGAAGTTGTTCAAATAGCTGAATTCTTTATACATTTGTTCCGTGATTTCTAATAAAAACAAATTATTTTGAAAGAAAAATAAATTAAATTAAAAAACCTTGGAATATGGGTCTTAACTCTTCAGGTATGTCTGATTCTTCAACTGAACTTTCATAGAAAGGCAAGACTTTTTCCTTTTCTGTTTCTAATCTTCTGCATAATTCTGCTGTTTTTATAATTTTTTCTCCTACAGCTGTATATTCTTTCAATTTCAAAACAGCATTTCGGCTATTGTTCACCAATTCAGTTAATCTTCTTTGCTGTTGATATAAAAAATTTTTAGATCGTGAATAATTTAAGAATTTTTACCTCTTCTTCTCTAAATTTCATCATCTTCACCTTCAACTCCTGATAATTTTTTTGAATGTTCTCCTTTTCTTTTTTTAAGGCCTGGTTCCTAGCTTGGAACTCTTTTGTATGTTGTAGGATTTTCAACTTCATAAGATCAATATTGGCCTTCTTAATGTCGATGTTTCTGACCAAAGTGTTAATATTGGAAGTCATTTTTTTATTCAACTCAAAATAATGCGAATGATCGTCTGTTCTATATTTAGGAAAAAAATAATTTTTAATTGAATCAATCAAACTTTTTCGCGGTATCGCTGATGTATTTTTGATGGAGTTGTTCCAGATCGCTATAATATTTCGTATGTCTTGACTCCAAGGTTTGCCTCATAGCGTTTTCATCTTCTAGGTTTTTATTTTTGGTTTCTTCATGGAACCTATAATTGAATTTCAAAGAAAATTGTAATTAGAAAATAAAACGTTTGGTGATCATTGCTTGCCTCATCAGTTTTTTTTTTCTCCTCTTCTTTCACAGTTTCGATCATGTCATCCACCTCTCGCATTTTATTCTTCTGGTTTTTGATCATATCTTCTCTTTCCTAGAATTTTTTACAAATATTTTTGACTAAATCTATTAGAAAATATACTCGATCAAACTCTTCCTCAATTATTTTCACATCACGTTCAAATTCCTCATGAAGACCTCTTAATCGACTGCTTTGGAGCAAAATCATTTCTTCCAAATGAATCAGATGGTTTCTTAAGGCAACTTGATATTGATCTTCTGCCTCATCGATGTTCTTATCCAACATTTGGATGAAAGCCTCCTTGGAATCTAATTCTCTTTGATTGTTTTGCGAATAAATATCGATTTCATTCTTCAATTGTTCTGTCTTAGCCAAACGCATGATTTTGCGCCAATAGGTCAACAGCTTTTTCTGGTTGTAATTGACGATTTTTTGCTCCTTTTGGACTCTTTTATTCAATTCTTCCCGTTTGACTTTGGAAAATTTCATAAATTGGTCATATTCTTCCTGAGTTTTAGCGATCGGTTTTGGTTTAGTGTTTTTCTTTTCAGTTTGTGAACCAGGCTAAAAAAATAATGTTAGCAGTATTTTTTTAAAAAAATATATACTTTAGTGCTTCTGCCTTTGAGGGTCTTTCCTAATAATGCCATAATTCAAGATTTTTGTCAAATTATATAACGATTTTCTTTTTATTAAATTTTGAATTTTTGATTAAATGTACTCTAATTTCTGAATTTCAAGTCCTTTGAAATTTTATCTATAAAAAATTTCATTATGAAATTTCAAGTTTTTTGAAATTTAAATTTAATTTGAAGATTTGTTTTAAATGAATAATTTCTTGTTTTTTTAAAATTTAAATTCAAAGAAAAATGTTTAATTAGTATATTTACATCAATAAATTTCAAATTAAAACATATTTTTGATGTATTTCTTTCAATGAAATTATCCTGTTATTTCGAAACTGTGGATTCTCGCTTTTAATTTTATTTATCATTAATTGATTAAAAGACACGTTTCTGGTCACGAATTTTTTGTCTAGAATGCTACTAATGGCTCTTTCAGTAGCAAAGGAATCCAAAGTATTTTCTTTAAAAGTGGTTATTCTGGATTTTTCAATGGCTGGAAATTTGGTTTCATTATTTAAATCAATGAAATGACTTTCATTGGCATTATCTGTTTCCGTTATGTTTTTAATTTCTTTTTTATTAATATTTTTCTTGAGAAATTTAAGAGATTTAGGAACATATGTTTGAGGAAAGGGTATCATTTGGTTTTTGAATTCGGGATTTAAAGAGATTAATTGAGGAAATAAAGCTTCATTGAGTTCAAACTCTTTTTTCCTTAGCTTTACTTTTTCGAAGGAATCTTTCATTTTTCTGATGTTTTGATTTGAATGAGGGTTTTTCTGCTTAACCTTTATTTCTTTGGTTAAAGTCAAATTAGTGTTTTCATAAACTGTTGATATATTTTTCCTAAGTGGACTTTGTTCTTTGAAGCTTTTTGGTTCGGTTTTTCTTGATTGTTTATTTGCTTTGTCTTTTCGTTTAGTTTTTTTGGAGGTTTTTTCAAAGGCAAAGGGATTGTTAGCATAAACGTTCTTTATTTCGGGCAGACGCAAGCCTTGGTTTAAAGCATTTTTTTCAACTAATGTGTTAAAATTTCTGATTATGAAGTCCAAATCCAAAAGTTGTTCTAAATTTAATAGAAAGAACTTCAAGAACATTCAATTAAAAACTTGCATTTGGTCGTTTTGAGGGATCGACTTTTAAGAGAGTTTGGATCAGCAATTCTAAATCGCTGGAAAATTCCTTAGGTATCGGAGGATAATATCCTTAGTTTCAAAAAAAAATTTTAACTAAATAAAAAAAAAGAAATCATCAAAATACCTCTTAAAATTTTTTTCTTTAATTCATCCATGTTTTCTCCTCGAAAGGCTGGCTTTAATGCGCAAATTTCATATATTATACATCCCAAAGACCAGATATCGCATTTTTCTGTGTAAGGAGAAGATTCCCATAATTCAGGACTAAAAAGATAAAAATGGCTAAGTTAAATTAATATATGAAATGTGACCTTAAATAATTTGTTGGAATAGATATTTGGTTATATCCCTTATCCTCAAATATATTGATATCCCCAATTTTAAGAGTTCCTTCAGAGGTGAGTAAAATATTTGAAGGCTTTTTTTTTAACTTATAACTAATTAATAAAAATAAAAAACCTTCAAAGCACGATGTAAAATTTTTTGACTATGCAGGCTCTTTAATGCCTTTAAAAGCTATTTATTATATATCATTATTACTAGAGAGAATTTTTTGGATATAACTTACTTGAAAAAAAATATTCCATATTTGTTGTTCTTCAATAGTTTTCCCCAAATGCAATAATTCATTCAACTTAGTTTGGAGATCCCCTTTATCAGCGAATTCCACCAAAACACTAAAGATAATAATAATATAAATCTTTCATTAGAATAACAAAATCCTTTCTAACCAAAAATTCTTGGCCTTCTCATCATAAGCAATCTCATGATGTTTGATAATATTTGGATGATTGAGAAGCGAGATTTTCTGAAACTTTTCATAGACTTTTTTCAGCTGATTTGCATCAGCATCGAATTTCAATTTTTTCAGGATGAAGTCTTTCTTTTCATTGAGATTCCTCACTTGGAAAATACTAGAAAAACGTCCTTCTCCAATGAAATTCACGATTTCGTACCCGTTCATTTAATGTTTTTATCTAATTTTTTATTAAAAAAATTAATTAATTTCGTTTTATTTTTTCAATTATAAAAATTATCCCCATTTCAGGAAATTCATCTTTTTTTTCTTCATCAAGTTCCTTCTCAAATCCCCATTCTTTATTAAAAATTCTGCCAAATCCACAAATTTCATCTTATTACTAAGTTTCATATTTCCGAAGAACTCCTTTTTCTTATTTTGTAATCCAGAGCTTAATAATTCTGGGCTCTTTTTGTCAGGACTTTGTGCGGGCAAAATGAACCCAGTGTTTGCTACTGGAGTGGGAGTTGCTAAGCTTTTAGAGCCCTTGCTATTTCTGATTCTTTTCATGATGATATCCGGCATTTTATTCCTCATTTCCTGTGAAAAAAATGTATATTTTGATAGTTGTTTGGTGATTTTCTGTAATCTGGATAGTTTTTCTGGCAAGAGTCTCTTGGTAGATTCTTGGGAATTCACTAAATTGATGAGTTTGTTTAGATTATTATCAGGAAAGTAATTTTTGAAGTTTTTGGCATTTTCAAAGCATTCAATCGTCTTAATTAATTCTTCCATAACATTGGCATTAAAAGTGCTGCTTGAGATGTGACTTTGTTTGGTTTCTTCGCTTTTTTTTGTGGGATTTCCGAGGTCAGGAAGAAAAGAAGAAGAATCCCCATTTTTCATTTTGCTGATAGCAGATGCTTTCATTTTCGTGAAAGAATGACAAGAAGACATACCATCATTTATGCCATTCTTTAAAATAGATTTTTGAGAGGGGTGGTTCACGAATAATTGTAATTGATCATTTGCAGTTTTTTTAGCATTTTTTTTTGAATTACCAGTATCAGGGCTACTTTTCTGTTTGTCTTCATCCTTGTCAATTTTCGAGTTTTCTATAGTAGCCAATGCACTATGTCGATATTTTAACGGTTTGAAAGGTAAAGAGAGACTGGATCTTTTTTGAGGACTTTGAGTGATTATTATGCTGGATTTCTCCATGATTTCTTGTTTGCTGGATTTCTCCATGATTTCTTGTTTGCTGGATTTCTCCATGATTTCTTGCTTGCTGGACCTTGGAGCAAATTTACTGAAGTTGACATTTTGACTTTCCTTCATATAATCAGGTTTCATGAATTTATTATTCTCCTCACATTCCATTTGAAAATTCATGGTTTTCAAGATTGAGATGTTTTCAACTGGATTAGAAAGAAATTCATTGGTTTTTTTCTCTTCAACATCAATTTGAATATTCGATTCAATGTCGTTTGATACCAAATCTTCACCTGGAGACCCTTCATTCATGCTCGTATCTTCATCATCTTCATCTTCCTCTAATGAAGAATCCTCCTCGAAAATCATTCTTCCTGTTAGATTTCGCATTAAAGTTTTAAGATTTTTATGTCTGTTCTTTTCCATATTTTCCTCAACCTTTAATATCTCGGCTCTAAACGTCATTGCTACTTGATCAATCGTTTTCCGATGAAAAAGGGCATTTACAGAAGGTTTGATGAGTTTCCTCTTGAAATCTGTTCTTCTTTCTTGATCTATATGGAAATTATGAGTCTTAATGATTTTTTCGTTGTCCGGGATATAATGGATTAAAGAACATTTAGAAGAAAGATGTCCAAGTTGATTACAAGAAAAACAACGCATTCTTAAAGAATTATAATTCTCATATAATAAAATCTGATCTCTAATCATGCAAAACTTATCATAATCATCAATAAAACTTTCCTGACTATTTAAAATTCCAATGAAATCACTTCTTTTTATAGAAAATAAAGTTGTAAAATCTCTGCTTCGTGCAGAAGCTAAACGAGGGTTGCCTGTAAAAAAACCAATTTCTCCAAAAAATTCACCAGGTTGTAATCTTTTCAGTGGAATTTCCTTATTATTTGATTGAGGTTGGGCTGTTTCTTTTTGGGATATTGTTTTATTGCTGTAAATCTCGACTTCTCCTTTCATAATAAAGTAAATGGAAGGATCTTCAACAGCTCCTTCATCATAAATCAATTCTTCTGGTATATACTTATAATCTTTGATGAAATTAACGGTTTTTTTCAATGCTTTCTCTGAGAAATTAGCATAGAAAACAGGATATTTTCTTAATATTTGGCCATAAGCTTCCAATAAAAGTTCTTCCTTAAGATTTCCACTCAAAACATTAATAATATGTGTTTCTTCTTCTAGATTTTGTGCCTTTTCTTCTTTCCAAATGAAGCGCAGATATTCTCTGACCCTCATTTGCAAATCTTGGTTCACATTTTTCCTCTTCATGAATTGGTTTATTATATTAATATTATGTTTGAATCTATTGTTCTCTTTATTAATATCTTGCAAAATCATCCCAATGCTATTCAAATTAAAAGCATAAACTCCACATCCAAAGATAATTGTTATCAATGCGACCATGACTTCCTTATTGTTTTGAGGGACTATATCTCCATATCCCACAGTCATGATTGTCACCGAAGACCAATATATAGAATATAAATATTTTTCTAACCAAGGAGAAGACACTAAACCTTTAGCTGAAAGCCAGGTTTGGTCAGGATATTGAATATCAGCGACAAAATGCCATAAACATCCGATTATATGTGCAAATAATAAGGAAATATATGCGATTTTGATGAGACTTATAATGTTTTGATATGTTTCCTGAATGAGGAATTTTTCTAGGATTCTGGAATAAATTAATGTGAAGTCTTTTAATTTTATGTATATCAGGATTTTTATAAAATTCAATTTGCGCAATGTGATTATAAAATCAAGAGTTTCTTCATCGTCCCCTTTATGACATATCTGATCACCTAAGGTTTCTATACAATTAAACAAAGATGATGAAAGATGCATTTTGACGGAATAATCAATCACTAAAGGCAAGATGGCAATGATGTCTTTGATTATATGCTGCTTGAAATAATTAGCAATGATTTTTGATCTTTTTGTTTCTAACACCCCGCTTTTGAAATAGGCAGAATTCAATGTTATCATTATATCAAAGCAGAAGAAAAGAAGTGAAAACTTTAAATATAACATTGAATAATAGTTGGCTTCGAAGAAACTGATCAACAAAGGAAGATAAAAAAACCAGAAAATGATCATGATCAAATGTATAATATCCCATGAAATTTTGAAGTTCTGATAAGGATGTAAGACTTTCACATTATTTTTGAAGAAGGTTTTGATCAATGAGATAAGGAATGAAGTTTTCACCACAAAATTCAAATCAAAAATTAGATTTCTCAACTTCAATGCAATAAATTCAACTCCTTTTGAAGTGTTCAAGGCCCTATGGTTTTTCTCTTCCTTGTGGAAATAACTCATATCGTTAATCATCTGAAAATTGACATCTTTTAATTGATTTACATCTTTCCGTGAAGAGGAATTTCTGAGCTTATGCAGGAATTTTTTGACAAAAGGAATAACAGTGGAATTTTTAGCTTGTAAAAGGTTATCAAGAAGTTGATCATTCGGAATGTTTGTCGCTAAAGTCAATTTTTCTTTTGTTATGAAAGCCCACTTCTAATTCCAATTTAACCTTTTTTTGCTTTTTCTTTTTTGTCAAAAGATTTTTTGGAGTTGTTTCGGAGTTTGTCAAAGGCTTTTTATCAGAATTGTCTTCTTCTAAGCTGAATTTGCTGGTCTTATTTTTATCTGAGAGAGTGGGGGGTCTTAAAGACATTTCAGATTTCCTTTGATCATAGTCTTTGGGAATCAATGGAGGACAAGCGAAGCCAAGTTCATGATTAATGAAATTTGAAATATTGATATCCTCATCAGTTCTTATTTGTTCCACTGGGATGGTTTCGCTCTGCCGATCAAGGAAATCCTTTTGGAAGCTTGGAAAGAGGTCATTTTCATAGATTTTAAGTTGCTTAGGTGAGGTATAATTCATTAGTATTTATATAAATAATTATTATTGAGTTAAAATGAGAAAAATGAATAATAAATAAAAAATTAAAATTTTTTGATTCCTTAATTATCCATGAAAATTTTAAGTTATTTTCCAAAATATAATTCATCAGAATATCTTCAAATTATTTCCCCCAAAAAAATATTTACAAAAAATATCTTTTTTTCAAAATTATTTAAATTCACTTGTTAAAAAACCTTCGATTTAAATTTTGATGAGTTTTCACGTTTCCCAGTTTCCAGCCCCATTTTTCCTGAAATGCCTTTGATTTCACTTTCACTATCAATTTTACTCATACTTTTGGTTTTTTTCCTGTCATCGGGACTGACGCTCCTTGTAAAAACAACGCTCTGCTTATTCCTTATTCTTGTTGGATTCACAGTTGAGCTTAATTGGATGGGTTCCTTTTCTTTGTTTTCCTCAAAACTTGTATTCCCGACCCAAAGATTTTCACCTTTTTGGCTAGATTTATCCTTATCTTTACTGGAATCCAAGTCCTCGGTGACGATGAAACAAGTGTTTTTGAGAAGGTTTTGTTTAAAAGTGTCAACTTCATTACTTATGAATTCTTGAGTATATTTTGGCTGTATTTTCCTATAAAGAATACTCTCGCCCAAGCTGCCTTGAGATTTAATTTCTTGACTTCTAAAAGCCAAACTATTGCTTAGACCTTCAACCGATGAATCTTGTTTTAAGAAGGGACTTTCCAAATCCTTTTCCTTTGAAGATTTCAATGATTTAAACTGAGAGGATGAAGTTTGTGATTGTCGCCTTTGCATGATCGGAGCTACATCAACTGCATCATATTCTCCATATATCAATTTACGTTCATCAGTGTTATATCTGAAGTTTTCAAAAGGAAGTTTGTAATCATCAACAACCTTAAAACCACCACAATTGGCTATATGCTCCATTTCTATTCTAAAGAAATTCCAGATGGCTCTCCTCACCATTTCAATAACTCCAAACAGAAAATTAAATGATTGTTTTCTCAGAAAAATTCCCATAATTCCCGGACTCAATGTCAGGATCCAACAAAATCTAAAGAAAAGATTCATAATGATTGCTCCATAATAAAATGCAGGTTTGGTAAATGATAGCTGATTACGCAAATATTTATTCTTTGAACAGGGTTCCAAAAACCCCCAATCCATTTTTAAATCCCAGAAATATGAATATCCAGTTGAAATAATCGAGAAAACCACCCATAACGTGAAATATATTTGCGAATTCTGTTCGAGACTGTAGAAGAAGCTGAATGTAACAGTGATCAATGTGATTAAATATTTAATAGCATTGAAAAAATCGGACCCCCAAACAAAACTATGGTGTTTTTGATACATAATCCTTAAACATTGGACAATTCGCAGCAATAAAGGAAATGCAGTCGCAATCAAGGCCATTGATAATCTCTCAGTATATGAACAATAAAGTGCATCATCACCTGATGAGATTTTTTCTATATAATAGCAAGTTGAAAACTCAATATCTCTCAATGGAATCACAAAACTGAGGAATTGTTCTGTTGCCCAGGTCATTGGGAAATCCACATTAATGAAAGAATAAAGCAAAAGATTCTTGATCAATTTGAAGAAATACAATCGGCCCTCCCCATTGAAATATTTAAAATTAGGGAAAAATAAATAACAAAGGAAAATAACCCAACATAACAAAGGAGCGTATTCTTTAGGAAGAAAACCAAGTATGTGAGAGAAATCTTCATCCTCTCTGAGTAAAATATACCATAGCATTGTTAACATCAAAATGGTTGTGAAAATTGAGGTTCTTTTCACAATTTCACTCAAGGTACTATAATGGTAATTAAAACCTAAAATATTTCTATAATTCACGTAATAACTCGTCCATCCATAAACATTCCAAGCCAAAAACCACATATAGGCCAAAATCAATGCGAACCCTCTATATCCATGAAAAACATAATAAAAATTATTATCAGTGTCTGGATCTAAACCCCCTTGAAACACCATGATCATGATCAAGACAAAAAGCAATGTAGCAAAACCTAAAAACATCCCATTTAGGAAATTTTCAAAATGTGACGTAAATCTTCCATGAGTTATTTTATTAAGTTCTGCCTTGCCTTGTTCTTTGGTATGAATGTGGTAAAAATTGTCAAGGTATAGATTTTCTAACTCATGTTTGAGTTTATGGAGCTTGGGGATGTTCTTTTGTAGGAAGGAATTATCATTTAAAATATCTTCCATATTGATTGCCAATAGTTTTTTAGGTAGTTTCGAATACAATTTTTTCTGTTTTTTAAGGATTTTGCGAGCAGCTTCATGGTTGATAAAGTAGAAATCAAGAAGGAGGATGATTTCTTTGTAGAAAAGATGGAAACAATTGCGAAGTTCTCCTTTAAGTTTCGCATAATCTTTTTCAAAGTTTATTGATTGCAAAATGGTGATGTTTATTTTTATTAATCGGAGACGACGCATATATTCTACAAGTTTGGCTTTGAAGAAATTGGTAACCTTCTGGAGCTCGAAATTCATCACATATTCAAATTTGTCATGAAAATCAGTTAATTTTTCAAGATCATCTTGAGAATAGTTTATGATCATAAAATGAGTCAGGATGTTCGGATTGTTGGATATAGTGGGGGGCAATGGAATTTTTAAGTACTTTTTAGCCATAATGTTAAAAGGCTTAAGCAGGGTTTTCAAAGTATTATAGTCCAGATAGGCTTCACGCCATTCTGACACCATTTTCTTATATATTTCAGTCCCGAATTTCATTTTTTGATTTAAAAGGTTTATGAAAAATTGTAAAAACTTTTAAAAAATTCATATATCGAAGAAATTTTTAGAAAGTTATCAAAATCATTAAATATATATTCTCATTTTTTCCTCTTAATTTTTGGGATTGCTTTTTGAAATTTGCCAATTGCTTTAAAATTTTTTTTTTTTTTTTTTTTAAAATAATTTTTTTTTTATTTTTTTTTAAAAAAAAATTTTTTTTTGTTTTTTTTTTTTTTTTTTTTTTTTTTTATTATAATTTTTGA
>Ga0302186_10002844_pt1 | contig 13048 bp, 20 predicted proteins | sample II_Bog_E1_2_FD_198782 | JGI IMG/M metagenome (GOLD analysis project Ga0302186, IMG submission 198782) | Peat permafrost microbial communities from Stordalen Mire near Abisko, Sweden - II_Bog_E1_1 | ecosystem: Environmental > Terrestrial > Soil > Wetlands > Peat | place: Sweden: Abisko... | reverse complement strand
TTTTTACTTAAATGATACTTTATAAGTTTGTTGTATTTTCTTCCGTTTATTCTGGTTCCTCCAGTTTGTTTTTGCTTCATCTTTAGATTCACCAAGCGCGTAGAACTCACCTTCAGTATAGCGCCATCCATCTTTTGTTAATACGAAATATCCATCACTATTATATTCATTGTTCATTTTTTATTACTGAGCCGCTCTGCCATTGTTTTCCTAACGCCATGCCACTCGTATTGAATTGTTCTATCTATGGCTAGTTTTTCATTACCTTCTATAATCTGGTTTTCATTTGTGTAACGAGCACCTGCTTGTTTAAGTAGTTCGTCTAACATTGCTTCGTTATGCGATTCAATAAAGAAGTTGCTGTGATAGAAAATACTACCAATTAAATGCGCTATTTGCTCAAGCCTATAAACACGATTAGCTTCTTTCCATCTTTCTGCACAATCGCAATCGCACGGTGTAGATGCATCTTTAACAGCTTCGCCATGCCAAACACAATCTGCACTATGTTCCACATCAACATCACAAATAGAAGTTGCAGCAATAGACGTTAAAGAATGCGTTACTTTAGCAGTTGTTTCAGTTATAGCCTTATTAACCTCAGCTGCTACGATGTCTCGTATTTTCTCAGCGAACTTCACACTAAGATCATTTATAATTGGTGTCCCGTCTAAAAGTTTCCACCACATCGGATGACTGCGTTTATATTCTTCGAATATTTCATCAGCTTTTTGCATTGCTTGTACGAAATCCATTACTTCTCCTTTTTGTAGTGCTTTCTTTTTACACTTTAATAACAAACTAATTAAATCACTATTATCTAATTTATCATGATCAATGAAACCAATCCATCGCAGAAAACAAAATAGGTAATATCTCATTAATTTATTCCTAAGCCAACTATAATATCATGTTTGCTCTTAAACCAGTGTCTACCATTAGAAATAATTACATCTCCAACTTTCCAATCGGTAATCACTATTTCTGTTTTTGTCTTTTTATCAAACGATTTAATTGGTGTGCTACCAGGATAATCAATTACTAGATAGTATCCAATTGGTTGAGGATCATCGTACAGCTTAGGTATATCCGCTTCAGCGTCCCAACGACCACATGACGTTAACATACCTAAATCAATAATCTCTTGCACCTCTGGTGAGTAATTAGGTGGTAAATCTGGCGGGGTAAATCCACTACCGTCGTTCCAATCATTAACCATTATTTTCCTCTTTTATATAATGTTTTTCTAACTGTTTAACAACCATCTTGTAAGTTAAACCGCACCATTCATTACCGTCAAAGAAAACAACATCGCCTGTTTTCCATAAAGTAATACCGTCAAGATTTGTTTTACCATCGTAGCTTATTTTATACCAGTTTCCAATTTCACCAATTCCCGACATGAGATTGGGACAATTTGCAGACGCGTTCCATGTGCCGCAATAAGACGGAACTACACCCGTAGCTTCCATGATGGTGGATACAATCATTCCGATACCCTCATTTTATAGTTGAGATAATAATTTACTGGATGCTTACATGCAAAACATATTCAATCTAGTACAAAATGTAGAACAAGCCATAATTAAGTTTCCTGAATGGAACTATATCCGAAGTGGATTAAGAAGAAATCTAAATAACATTATTAGTTTCTATAGGACACACTCGATGGCTGTTGATTCATCACATTTTTTAATCCGTATTCTTGAATCTATCACTGTGCCACAATCAATGAATTTAGAAAGGTATTACGCGAATGTAGACGCGGGGTCATTAAATGTGTCAATGGCGTTAAAATTAACCAGTCCTGTTTTCAGAGGGCAGATATTTAATGGGATATTTTACGGTCCCGGTAACACAGAAATATTAATTGGACATGATGAAAGTTTTGATCCATTTGCAGCGCATGACGATTGGGAAAACTTAGCACCTGTTAAAGTACTAAGACATCCAATATCACATTTAGGAATGAATATTCCTGATGGCAAGAGTAATGATACTGAAACTGGAATAGCTGTAATTGCAATTAATATACCGATGTTAGCTGTTCAGTATAGGGCGTTTCGTTTAAATGAAATAGAAGTTTGTGCTGAGACTGGAGATTCAGAGAAGAGCATCATGGAATTTATTAGGATGTATGTGTTGCCTAACATGATGACGTCACATTTAGATAATGTGATATTCAATCGCATTGATAAAATGCAAAGAGGAATTCCTTTTGGGAGCACGAAGAAACATCATTCGTTTTATTTGATGGATTGGACATGGCGTGTAGATTATGTACATAGTCGTTTACTTTTACAACTGAATGAAATGCAGAGAGATTTTACTGGCATATTAAGATCTATTCAGTTAGTAACAGAACAATCTGTTGAAGATTTAATGTATTTTCCAGACTTATCTCCTACACGACAAATTCTTTGGGCGTTGGTTACTGCTAGAGTGAATGTTCTTTCATTTTTATATTCAGTAACAAAACACATGCAAGGTGATCGAAACGGTACAGAAACAAATCGTATATTACGCGTATTAAATTCCTATGGTGTAGATAGCGCGTTACGACAAGCTTTGCCTACTGAAGCATATTTTGATGTAGCAAGTGAAATTGAATTTATTGCAAGAGTAGCATAATAAATCCCATACCAAAAAAGGTATGGGATTTATGCCGGTAATTCTCGTATCAGTAGAAATCACTTACTAATTTTGTTATCTTTTTATCAGTCATGTAAATGCCAAGACTCTCTAGGATAATGTAAAGAACTTTAGTGCTATCTGAAACAATTTTACGCACACCCACTACATCGAAAATCTCTTTCGGTATACCACCAGATGCTAGTATACTTTCTGGAAGAATAAATGTTTTACCTAAAGTAAGTTTATCATTCTTTAACATCCATGCTTCCATTCGTGCCGCTAATTCACGATCTTCCATATTCAGAAGCCACTCGCGGGTATGTGTTGGACTATTCACCTCAGCAGATATTTTGATACCGATATAGGGTGGTTTATTAACCATGCCGTACTTCGGGCCAAATACTTCTTGCCACATCGTGTACTGCATGTAGTTTGCTGTTAACTCACCCCGCTTATAAGACTCAGCTGGTTTAATCTGTGATCGTTTAAAATACTCAAACTTACCTTGCGCGATTGAACTGATAATATTTCTTTCAATATCACCCACTTGTTTTAATATCTGATCCCAGCTTAATTTCTTTTCTTTCAATATTTCATTCATGACAAACAACATTAATTTCTTTGCTTCTGCCATAACAAGTTTAGGCGCATTAGATGCCTTAAGATGCACGCCTTTAATTTCTGATTTGTACTTACTATAAATGTTTCCTTCTTGCGCTCCAATTAACGCAAAGTAATGCTTTGCTACTTGAGTTGGGGTAAAAACATCGAATTTAAATTCATTCTTCATCGCAATTTGAAATAGACGTTTCTTTTCAATTCCAAAATTAGTTGACATGATAGCAAGAACATGCGTGATAGTTTGCGATGCTAAGAAAATCAATGCCGCAGCTACTGCATTTGAAACAGGATCAAAGGCATAACTTCCGCTATACCAAAGCACCCAATCTTGTACTGTAAAGATTGTTGAGTCTGTATCTGAAGTAACAACACAACGACGAATACTTTCTGGGAAATAAGCAACCGATGCCGGTACGTTCTTAGTAACCCAAAACGCTTTTATTAAATTCTTATATTCATCAATAACGTTTATGATGTTTTCTACTGTTGAGGCATAAATCCCATACGCGGGTGTACCTGAAACATCCTTAACGTTAATAACTTCTTTTGTTGATTCTTTCTTTAAATCATCAGCACAAATCATTGAAGCAAAATTACAAATATCGTCAGTTGCTTTCTTAATTGCTGAATCTGGATCAGGATGAACCACATTAACTCTTGTTGATAATTTTGTAATGAAAATTCTTACTGCGTCATTATTAAATTTCATTAAATGATAAAGATCGCCTGTGTAGACAAAAGCTGATCGTTCTATTGGCGACAGTGTTCTTATTAAGTCATCAATTCTTTTTTGTTGTGAGCGAGTCTTCCAATATAAATCAGTGGAGTAACGAACTGTTTCAATTGTTTCTTCAATCGACGGATGGCGTAGCCCGAACTCGCACATTGCTTTTTCTATAGCAGAATAATCGCTGTGGTTGATAATACTGATAATGTTATTTCGAGTAATGTCGGCTGACCAATAGTGTCTGTTGCCAGATATAAATTTTTCATTGTTAGCATTACCGTATCCTGAAGTAGATCTACAATTAGAAGTCAGCGTCGAGTGTGCTGTCTTGTTATTTAGAACTGTAGAAGAAGATACGTGCGCGCCAGATAAAGAATTATTAGCAAGCTTTTTATTAATCTGTTCTTTTTCTTTTATATCTTCTAAAAATTTATTACCGGCTAATTTAGCAGCAAATTTCTCTTTTTTAGCTTTTCCGCGTGCTGCTACGTTACCATCAATAAAATCTACTAATAATGATTTCTTAACTTCTGGAGATAAATAAGTAGTAAGAGTTGGTGCTATCAAGTCGTTTTCTTTAACGGCACTATTGATATACTCAGATAACTTACCTACTTTTCTTTCACGATCTCCATTACGACCACGTTCTAGATAATGTATTTTTGGATCTTTAAATTCGAACTCTCCATTAGGTTTTAAAGATGTTATCACAAACTTAACACAGTCGTCATAAGGCTTCCCGGTCATATGTGCTAAATAACTGGCTGAGTCATCAACGTAGTGTTTAAAAATATTAACATCACGAACGTATTCATTCGTGTCTAAAATAAAAGGGTTATCGGCCATTGTTGTTTTTTCCTTTTTCCAGTAGCAAATTATAAGTCGTGTAGATATTTTTTAAAGTTTTTAATCTTTAAAAAAGAAGACGGCATAAAAAAAAGGGTTCCAGTTGTTTAGACCGGAACCCATAAAAAGAATTATCTAGCGAGGAGAGCACTAGATAACGTGCGGCGACGCACACAACAAGATAACATTAACTCAGACAACTTTGCCTTGTTCAGCATCTCTACCCGAAAAGGAATAACGAGGAAATGCACAGACTAAGCTACATTGCCCATTTCATTAAGTTATATATAAGGAGTAAAAATATAACTTAATGAACCTAGGAGTTAATGCTCTCTTAGCACTATTTCATTTGATAAATTTCAAACAAAACTTCTTAACAGTGATCCAACGGAGGTAAAAACCACTATTAAGCAAACCGGGTGTGCCAAACCCTTTACTGTCAAACAATTAATGTTCCCAATAAAAAATAACTGAAAAACATTAGTTGCTCTACATACAATACATTTTTAACTTATACTGAGTGTGAACGCGTTATAACCGTTCGCTACTAAACAAGAATTGATACGCGCTATGTCTGCTTGACTAACATTTGTAATTGTAGCTACAATTGTATTTGTCTCAGTTAACACCACGGTAGAATCGTTAATCCACGGAATACCAAGAACAACTGAAACTCCTGCGGTTGTTGTTATTTTAATATAGTTATACTGCTTTGGATCGTTTGGTGTTCCTACCGGAAGTGATGGATAAACAGCCACATGTATCGCCTGAATAGGTCTATCTCTATTAGCCATTTCATAGTTCATAACGGCATCAACAACAGCATCGACATAACCAGAACCCAACACAGGAACAGCGAATAGATTAAACGTGTACGCTTGACCTATTTGAAAGTTTGTAGACATGATGATCCTAAATTATTAATTGAAGAATTTTTTAAGAACAATATCGTTCCCTAACATACAATCATAAGTGTATGGAAATTCTAATTGCCCTATTCTATTTTTTTCGTATGCGCCTAAATTACGCACTGCGTTATATATACCCATAGCCAAAATGTGCGTAGCGTTTTTTACAAGACTAAACAAAATAGGATCAGATATATAAGAGGTATTGCGCATACGATTAAGTTCAGGAAGTCTAGATAAATCATTAAAACAATTTTCTTCCCCATCTAATAAGATAAAAATTATTTGAGTAATAATCTCTACCACATCATCTCTTCCAAATACATTAGCTGTTTTATTACAAAATTCTTTTACCAATTCTCTACTGTTCAGTATAATGAGAACGTCTTTATTAGTCTGCATGTTACATCACTATCTAATATTCAGCATTCAGGTAGTTCTAGTCGTGTCAGTAAAATGTCGTTTCCCAATAATTGAACAAATTGATAAAACAGATAACCATTACGATAAGCATTAAGTCGTTTTAAGTCACTGTATATTTTTGACGCAAACTCAGACATTGCTTCGGCGGTGTCGTCGGCATCTTGTGCAAAAGCGGCACCAAGATGATACCTAGCAGCACACTGACAGCTAGCATCAATGTTTAAATTTGTATTGCTATTATCGTACGACATTGCTTCAAAAATTGTTTCCAATACATCTTCTTCAGTTACTTCGATTTCTATAAGTGCTTTTATTTTTGTACGTAAAAATTTCACTAGATTACGAGTATCTAGGATAACATAGTCTGGTAATTTCATTTCGTTTATTTTATTTATTTTTCTCGAATACGATAGTATTGGCATTTAACATTCTCCTTAGTGCGTATGGAAAGTAGTTGTCACTATAAGCATTAATAGCAATCAGTTTATTTTTTATTTGATTACCTAATTTATTTACAGCGTTTATTACTCTTTCTTCTGCACCGTTATCATTGTCATAGTTTTCAGATAGACCTATACCTTTGCTCATAAGGAACGCGGTACAGGTCAATCGAACAGTTGAGGTTGGTAAGTAATTAATTGAATTTGTTATTTTTACTAAAGCTTCATCAGCTTCGATGACAGGCATGTCTAGTTCACACACTATTGACCTAAAAGCGTTAAGCTCGCTCTTAAGTTCAATAATTAAATAATCCGGAAATTTATTATTCACGATATATCTTTATAATTGCAATTAGATCACTACCAAACCATTTAGATTGTTCAATAGAAACATCATATATTTCTTTCATAAAAATACCATACATCATTGAATTAACAGCTTCTTCAATTAAGTCTACCACAACTTCAATTAGTAAACTATTATCAGGATAACAAGAATAATCCGCTAAACGTGCTTCGTTAGAAAGAGAATATTGTTGTAGTATTGATTCTTTTAAAGGACTAAATGCTGGGTGTTTAATTCCTATTTTCTTATTTTGAAGATAATCTAGAAACAAATACCCAGCACTCATAGTAACGGTGTTGCTAATTACTCCTTTTATTCCGTTCTCATAAAAAGAGAATACCGAATCAAACTGTTTAACTTGTCTTAGTATCTCAGCGGTAGGTAATAGATATGCCGACATTAAATACCCTCACAAATCAATCGTTGTAATCAACTGGGAACGTAATAACAACATCTCTAAGGTTACAAAAATCCATACTGTATCCTTCTAGATTATCAAATGTTAATTCTGGGATATGCGCTGCTATTGCATCTATTGTTAATTTAAATATATTCAGAGACAACTCTACGGCTGTGTCTGAATCTAATCCTTGTTGAATAAGCAATTTCGTAGATGGTCGAAATCGTTTATTCGAATCTATCATTACTGCACTATTCACTATTTCATGCACTAATAACGACATGTATTCACCAGCGTTATAATTAAGTGCGTTGTTACTTTGCAATAAAGACAATTGGCCGTTTGCTCTGCCGTTATTTGTGTTAGCTATATATTGAGCATATTCTGAAATTGTTTGTTTAAGAACACCCACTGGTTCTGCAAGTGAGAGCAATACTTGTTTAGGCTTAATCATTCTCTATCATCTTTCATGACCATTCGCCTTCTGTTATTCTGCGCTGCCAGTCCCATATTCTAAAATCACAACACTTTTCAATGTAGTAATCTCCTCTATTTACTTTTAGAAAATGCATCAACCATGTATCTTTGTCAATAAATTTAATAATATTTGTTCTTAAGTCAACTAAAGTAGATACGATGTTATTTACAATATCATTTAGAGTTTCATCGTTATGGTATTCTGGCTTAATAAACTCACGCCATATTTCTTCATAACTGGCTTGATCTCTGTGTAACCAAACATTTAACCATGCTGACTTATCATCTAAAGTCTTTTGAACGAAGGCTTTTATTATTTGCATACCTATTGTTGGCACTGTTGGTTCTTCTGATAACTGCTTTACGTTTTTACTTGTAACAACAATATCGCCAGATTGATTAAACACTTCACTTACAATATCACTTAAACTCATAATTGGTGTTTCGACTATTGTCCCATCTTCTTTCTTTTCTTTTTTATAATAGTAATTACCAGGACGTAACACAGCGTCAGATTTACCACGTATATAAATACCTTTATCAAAAGGTATCAAGTATTCTTTAAATTTTTCTTCTATGTGTGAAGCTAATTCTTTTGGATTAAATATAAGTGTACTGGTTACTGGGATGTTCATAAATAAAATGAATAGTTAAATTGTTTCATCTCTGCGAAGTACTGAATATACAGGTCTCGCCCTCTCATTACTATTTCAATTTCATTGTGATCAGAATAAATTCGTGGTGCTTTTATATACCAACTAAATACTTTACTTAATCCAGTTGGCAAGCTAGTATCAAGATAATCTCTGACATTTATGTGTGGTCTACGATTATGAATGTGATTTATGTCAAACAAATTATAAGTCATCTCTATTTCTTCAGCAATTATCCATTTGACGATATCTTCTTCATCTGCTGGATATGCTTCTAGTATAGGTTCAAAGTATGGTTTTATGTAATGAATAAACTCTTGGATGTCTTGTATCAAAATTGCCCTGCCAACAGTCATTATAACTCCCTAGGGACTCTCAAATGATTAGCTTGTTATGTTTTTTTATACAATAATATTAAAACGGCATATAGCCTAAAGTTTCTTCACAACCCTTAATCCGCCGTTAGTAAACGCCCCGCAGCATTTGACTAGTTAATTGGAAAAAAGGTTGTGAAGAAACTACCATCTTAATTTGATGGTAGTGAACTACTTACAGAACAAGTCCTGTATCGGTATCTGGCTGATCTACTTTTGTCAAGATGCTTTCACTTGCTAAACGTGCTTTTTGTCGCGCAGCCGCGTCTGCTAGAATTTTTGACAGGTGATTGTATTCACCTTTAATAATTCCATCACTAGTAACAAAGTGCATTGGAATACGGCCCTTCAGCGTGTCAGTACAGCTTTCTGGGATATAACCATTACATTGATAATCTGGAGTGATTGGGAACGGTGTTGTCATTCCTTCTACAGCCAAGGTAGCAACGCTGATAATGTTTCCAATGTTGCTAGGGATATCATCGGTCTTTTCAATCAACGACAACGCGACGAGCTGTGGTGTCTTGAACGAAGTCACTTTGTTGAAATTCAACCAATGAGCTAGATCTTTAGAATCCAACTCTAGATTTTCACGGGAGAACAAAACACATAAACCAGTGATAATTTCAATGATGCCGCGATCAGCAACAATGCGTGGATCTGGGTCATCGCGTGATGTTACGTTCTTATTTTGGACGTAATACATCACAACAGGCAATTTACGCAAGCCTGCAATTGACTCATACGACTTCAATGTCTTCAGTGTGTTTTCAGCAGCAAGAGCCGATTCAATTCCGCCAATAGCAATACAAACTGTTGGTGTATTTTGTTCTAACAATTCACTCATGATCAATGGCGCAATAACAGAACCAGAGCCACCGCCTGTTGACGACAGAACAATAGTAAGATCAGCCGATGGAAACTTCTGAAGAATAGCGCGAATGTGACGGCTAATCTCAGCATGATTTTCACGACGAACCTTTCCAGACCCATCAAGTCCTTCAAGTACATAGGAGTTATCAGAATTGATATGCTTATGTGAATTAGATTTACTTGCGTCAACATAAACAACTTGCAGCATTGCAAAGCCATCTTCAACCTGACCTTTATGCTTTTCTAATTGATTACCAATATTCCAACCAGCACCACCACAGCAAATAACAAGTACTTCACCTTTTGGCGTCGACATTTCCATTTTCCTTTTTTAATTAATAACAACACGTTGTGCTTTGCATAGAAGACAGCGATTTTGTAAAATTTGTATCTAATGAGATATTATGATGAATTGTATATACCTCACTATAGTGATATATGGTTCAAAACGAATAGGTTAACAAATAAAGGAATTGTTATGTTAAGTGCACTTAGCAAGGCAACGGATGAGTGTAAGTTTAGGATACCAAGAACTATCTTAGACGTCGTATTTATTCGACGTACTCAGAACTGGAAAGATTTACCTGTCAGTATAGATGAAATGATTCTTAGAAACGTGATACGCCCACGTGTAATGATAGATTGTAATTTATTAGGCGGTACTGAAGCTTTTATTAACTTAGAAGGTGTTCAGTATACCCGTACAGATGATTATACTTCTGTATATAGAATACCAAAAACTTTAACTCAAGGACGTAGTATTATCGTAGTTAAGAATATAACATTTACTGATCCTACAAAAATATCTAGCTACGGTATTGCTGCTGGAACACAGAACACTACCATGTTACAGACAGGTAGCGCTGTAATGGATGCTCATGGCAGTATACCAGTAACATCAACAGCTCGCGTGCAATTGATTGGTGAGAACGTTGTAATGGTAAGAGATACAGTTGTTTTGCCAGCTAATATTTATTTACGTTGCATATTGGAAAATGATGAAACTCTTTCTCATTTACAATTAGCTAGTTATAGGCATTTCTCAGAACTATGTGTCTTAGCTGTAAAAGCATACATTTATAATGAATACGTTATTGAAATGGATGTCGGCGAATTATTAGGTGGTATGCAATTAGGTCGATTTAAAGAGATTGTGGATACCTACGCTGAAGCAGATGAACTTTATCGTACCTACTTAGTTGAGAAGTGGCAGAAAGTAGCGGTAATGCAAGATACTGAACAATTCACTAGATTGCTCAGATTAATGATAGGTGGAAGCAGATAGTAAATGCTATATACATAAAAGCCAGGACATCAACCCTGGCTTTTATGCTGCGCTAAAATAAAAAAAAAATAATAAGTTAATAAAGGAGGGGTAAACTTCCATCCCCTCCTCACTCTAGCTGTACTTCACCGGTAAATCGTTATACTGCTGAATCAGGCTATCGTCTATCCTCCCGATGTTTAAAGACTGACTAGAACAGTCAGTGCCGATCATCCATTTAAGCTGTTCTTCATTTAATGAAACACAACCATAAGGAAGATGTTTCGTTTCAAATAAAGCCGCACGCAGCTTGTATGGTCCACTCCATCGTACTAATGGTTTCCCTATGTTGTCTGGGTACTCCTGCCAAACAGCAACTAAACCAATAATAGATTTAGTAATAATCATCCGGCGACCATACGGATCGTAACAATGCCTCTGCTCCCCTCTCTCCAGATAATTGTACGTCTCTCTATCTATTTGCAGGTTATCGAAGCTACCGTTCGGAGATTCCCATTCAGGATTATATCTGAACATAATCGGTCCCATGAGTTCGAACTTCTTAATAAACAACTGCATCTCAGGGTAACGATTCAGTAAATTCATCGTTAATGAATCCGTGAGGTTATCCTTAACAGTTTTCTGTTCAGTAGTCCTTGGGGTGTGTCGTGTTGATCGCATTACTTCAGGCATGTAATGTTGTTTTGTACTGCCGTCGCCAAAATTATCAAAACTAACTGAATCCCCATTTGGTTGTAGGACAGTAACTGTCCGTGATACTTCGTTTGGCTCTGGTACAAATAACTTCATACCAGCAGGTAGTGATTCTTCTATTGGAGACTTAACAATAGGCGTAGGTTCAGCTTTCTTCTCTTCCTGTACTTCTTTCTTAACAGGTTGTGGTTTGGCTTCTTCCTTATTAATCATACCGGCTTCGGTTAATACAAACTCCACGAAATGAACCAACCATTTTCTTGGATAGATGACAAAGACGACTTTTGTCTTTGGCTTAACGATCTTTGTTTGTTTGCTCTTTGATTCTTCTTTCTTTTTGAGTTCCCGCTTATAAGCAGAACTCCATACTTTTGAAAAACTGCTCATAGCACACTCCTATCTATAAAAAAAATTGTTCGAAGAGAACTGTTAGATTCTCTTCGATTTTATTTATGCCGCTGATGCAGCTTTTGATACGGCTTGTGCCGCGAGGTCGGCGGCGTTTGTTTCGGATTCCTTAGTGTTCTTGTCCTTTTCTTCTTGGAGACGCATTTCCGTTACCACATACGCACATCCAAGAAACCCAACAAGAACGCCCATGATGAATTTGCCCATGTTATAATACTCCTAAGTTAATGTCTTTCGATTCGATTGTTTTTCCATTAGTCGATTTCTCAACTAATACTTTTACCATCTTTTCACGCTGTGCTATTTTATCAGCTTCGGCTTTAGCTAGTCCTGCTTTGACCAAGACTTCACCTTTTAGGTAAATCTTCTGTCCAATTTGTGCACCTATTTGTTGGACGATACCGCCTATAAATTTCTCAATTAAAACGTTCACGTCCTCTCCTTTTTATTTAGATTAGCGATCACGCTGTATCGCTAATCTAAACGACCTGTGAGGGCACAGGTCGTCTTGCCGATGTTTGTGGGTTACGCTGCAGGTGCGTCTGTTGCTGGCGCTGGTGTAGCGACATCGCCTACTGTTGCGGTTGTGGTCTTGTTGCCAAAGCTGATGTGGTCTTTTGCGAAATAGGCAGCTACACCACCAACAACGATAACGCCAAGAGCGATGAGGCCATTCTTCAGATTGATGTTCAGCATGATATTTTCCTTTTGGGTGAGTAATAAATTTAGATCAAGCAAGAGAATTCTTACTAAATCTCACAACTGTTATATATGTCTGAAATATTCTAGGATCAAGTTTTCAAACACGCTCCTTACTTACTTTACTACATGTACTTCTACTACAGATTTTTTACAATTACGAACTACGCTGGATTGAGGTTTTCGGTAAACGTAACATCACTTACCGAATGACTTTCTTTAATGATTGAGGCTACCTTGC
>Ga0302186_10002842_pt1 | contig 13051 bp, 2 predicted proteins | sample II_Bog_E1_2_FD_198782 | JGI IMG/M metagenome (GOLD analysis project Ga0302186, IMG submission 198782) | Peat permafrost microbial communities from Stordalen Mire near Abisko, Sweden - II_Bog_E1_1 | ecosystem: Environmental > Terrestrial > Soil > Wetlands > Peat | place: Sweden: Abisko, Stordalen... | reverse complement strand
AATTCTGTAGATTTTCATCAGAAATCCATTCCTTAATGAACCCCACCTTTTTCATAAGTTCTTCCATCCAACCTCCTAATCCTTTCATTGAAATGAATTCCTTTTCAAGCCAATTCGAAGGCACTTTATTCTGATATAAACAATTGAAAAGTTCTTCTAAATTCGGGGTATTAACGATTTCCCCATTAATCAAAGAATGAATTTCATCTAAATTCCTTTGAACGATTTCTATCAAATCATTAAATCTCTCAATTTCTCTCAATAAACATAAACTAGAAGCTGAAGCTTCGAATTCTGGCCTTTTCTCGAAAAACCTCCTTTTATCTATAATTCCAGGAACTAAAGCTTTTAATTCCTCTATTATATTCAAAACCACGGTTTCCTTGGATTTGATATCAGAGAATTCCATGATCAAATCAAGACCTTTATTCATATTTTCGAAAACACGTTTCATCATTGAATTCCTTAATAAAATCAAGGCATTTTCATGTAAACCATAAATTTCAGGATCATCGTTTTCTGGTAATTCTTCAATGATTTTCTTAAGTCCTGAACTACTCATTGAATCCTTAAAAAGCTTCAAATTATCTCCATTGTTTAGATATTTCCTTAATAACGCGAATATCACCTTTAAATCAAGATCTTCTAAAACCCGTCCTCCATAATTTATATGGCCTATTAAATAAGTCAGGACTTCTGTCATATCCTCGATTTCGGCTCCATTAGCAAAACCTCGTTTCAATAAGGATTTCGAGATTTCGAAGTCTCCGAAATTGAATTCGTAAGGCTTCGAAAAGCCCAAAGATCCGAAATTGCCTCTTGTTCTGAGAATTGCATGGAAAACACTTAAATTAAAGAGAGTTTTGAGCCAATTTTCCTTATTGCTTTGCTTTTCAAAGGCTTCGAAATCTTCGTTTGGGATTTCATTGAAAACCTCTTTAAGAGCTGATTTGAAAGTCTGTTGTTTTTGGAAGGCGAATTTAAAGACTTTACTTATAAGACTTAAAGGGAAAAAATCAATAGGATTTGTTGTCAAAATCAAACGAAACTCCTGATGACAAGATAAAAGCTCATTTTCAAGAATTTTGGTTATTTCTGAAAGAGAATTCAATGATAAATGACAATTTTGAATAAAAACCCAAGTTCCTGTTTCTTTTGCCTTTTCAAAAGAAGTTGAAAATTGGCTCTTTTTGCCAATCGAATTATTAGAAACGTTGTTTAGAGTCAAAATTTGTAAGATTTTGCGTTTTTCCTTCGAAAATCTCAATAATAAGTCCTGAGGATCTGTTCCTGATGATAATATAATCAAAAGCGGCGTTTTGTTATCAAGATTTCCGAAAACCTTATCGATTTCCATAGAATTTATCCCTCGAACTGGTAATCCAAGATAATTGAAAATCCATGAATTTAGATATAAAATTAAAGCATCAGGTTTGAAAATCTTCAGGAAAAAGGCTTTTATTAGAAAATCCAGGAATTTTAGGTCTTGATTTTGAAGGGAAAAATTAATTGGTCCGAAATCCTGTAATTTAAAAGGAGGAATGGGTATTTTCATGATGTTTTCTAATGGATTATCAATGAATTTCTTCCATTCTGATGTTTTTTCATTGAAGTTTTTGAGGAAAAAGAGCTGCGAATCTCCTTTTAAAATCAAAGCGAATTTCATTAATTCAAACCAAAGGTCTTCTTTGATCCAATTGGGCTTATTCTTCGTAAAAGCGAGTTCGGAGTTAATTTGATTAGAAGAACTTTTACGATTAAAGAAGAGATCCCAAAGGTTTTCAGGAATCAGGCCTTTTCTCCTATTGAAATCAGAAATCATTGCCAATGCGAAAACCAGCTTATGTTCGAGAAATAACCCAATTCCCACTTTTTCAAATATCACCTTCATTATTTCCTTCATAAGGCCTTTTAATCTTTTCTCTAAATCCTCGTTTTTCTCATTAGGCTTTTTAATAAATGCTAACTTATAAGTCTTTTTGAACATTTCCAATGAATGATAATATATGGGTTCTAGATAAATTAGGCTTTTTATTGTGAAATAAAGACTCGATCCCAAACCAGCGATTTCTTTATAATTTCCTCTGGAAATCAAGATCTTTTCCTCTATTTTCACTGTTTCGCTTAAATTCCTTTGGATTTCTTCACTTTGCCTTTTGCTGGTTTCCAAGGTACTCAATAATTCTTGATCATCCAATATCGTGAATTCCGATGGCCTATCTAATAAAGCCAATATCCTTTCTTCACAAAGAGTGAGGTTTTCTTTATCTCTATTTATAGCTGCATTAATTTCATTAAAAGAAGTTTCGAGATCTGGTTTTTCTAATGCTATGACTTCAGATAATAATTGATCTGAAAGACCCTCGAAAGTCACTTGAAAATTCACAACATTGGTCTTTAGGAATAGGCTTGAAGATATCACGATTTCGGGATCTCTCGATATCAAAATCAAGCGGAAATTCTCTTCAAATGGAAAAAGACCATCAGAAAACATCAATTTATTGATTCCATCTATTTTCAGGACTTTTCTTTCTAATATTATTTGAAAGACATCTTCCAAAGGCTCAATAAAATTATCAATAACCAAGGTTTCTCCTTGGGCCAAGGCTGTATTTAACAATGTTTTGTTTAAAGGATTAGGAATTAAGATCTTATATTTGGAGATTTTAAGCCAATTTAATGCGATGTTTTCAGGGTCTAAGATGAGACATGGCTTCTGATTACCCATGATAAGAACCCCATTTTCTATAGCTCGATCATCATTAGGAAGTCCTTTTAAAACCCATTTTCCTATTTGTGTCTCAGTGAATAACATCGTATTGAGCTTATAATTATTCCTTATATGAATATCATGATATATGAACCTATCTTGCCAATTATCGAATAATTTATCACGAATCAAAGGCTTAAAAGGACCATAATAAGAAAGACATGCTGATAAAAGGAGAGTATCACCAAGAATCGTGGAAAGATCGAATTCATATTTCTCAAGAAGAAGATTCCATTTGATTTCTTCTGAAGATAGAAGAATATTAAGTTTTTCGGAATTCATTAAACGAGAACGAGTCTTTTCGATTTCCTGCATAACTTGTTGTCTTAAGGCTAGATTACTATCACATTCCAATTGTAATTCTGAGAGTTTGGCTCGAGCTAATTCCTAATTAAAATAGAAAATTCATTTTCTATATTATAATTAAAAGCTTTAATTTACCAATTCCTTAGTTTTTTCTGTTAGATTTTTCTTCTTCTCGTTTAGCATTTTATTCATTTCCTGGGCCTTTGCCCTCCTAGGCCTAACCATCCTTTCTACTCTATAATAATTTTCAATAGCTTTACACCAAAAAGCCAATGATTTACAAGCGAGACTCTTTTGTCCAATGTTTTCTGGGTTGAATTCAGGTTTATGAATAATGCCTCGAAGCTTTCTTATGGTGTTATCTTTGATTTTCTCTTTATCCAAAGCTGTTAATCTCGATAAAAAATCAATATCCGTAACAACTGTTTTGATCGAATTCCAATCAGTTTTCTCCTCCAATAACATACAAACAGCTTCTAAGACCATTGCCACAATTGGAGGTGGATTATTAAAAGTCCTGATTTCTGCTATATCGTTTTTATTCAAAGCGTTTAATGCTGCTTGAGCTTCTTTTAATGCAGGATAAGCCATTTCCAAGTCATTTTGAGCCTCAGCCACTAATATTTGAAGGCTATTCATTTCGATATTCATGGCTTCAGATTCCTGGATTATCAAGACTTCTTTTTCATTGGCTTGGGAATGATCTAAAGCCAATTTCTTATATATTTCTTCAGTTTTTTGGCTTTGTTGGATCAATTGCGGCTCCAAAGCCAAAAGACTCTTATTCAAGGAAGATACCAAAGTTTGGCTTGCAGCCAATTTATTCAATCCATTATCAAGAGTCTTGATTTTCATCGTCAAGGTTTTCTCCTGTTTTTCATGAAGTTCTTTAAATAACAATAACATCTCAACATAATTCTTGGGACTAAGGAAAACCTTAGTTTTTTTCTGTGAGTTCTGCAAATTTACCTCATTTTCGACTATTTGATAAATCTCGACCACCAAAGTCGCTAACTTCGGAGTTTCTAATAAAAGTCCTTGAGCCACATTCAATAAAGCCTCATATCCCCAAGCCGAATATTGTATGATTCCTGAACAAAATCGCATCAAATTGAAATCTCTCAATCCTTTGACGAATCCAGGACTTTCATAAGAACCGAATATCATCACTGAAGCCTTGTTTTTGAATTCGAAGGAAATCGATTGATCTTTATTCTTAATGTTTTTCAAAGCTTCGGTCACAAGATCTTCGAAATCCTCATGGATTTCTGTTATTGGAGTCAATGGATTCATTAATAAAGCAATTTTCGCTAAGATTTCCTCAGAATCAAAGGCATTTTCATTAAAAATCAACATATAAGGGTCTTTAGAAATAAGAGCTTTTATTATAAAATTACGGAAATCCTCTTGGAAAGCCTCACGACCTGTGGTATTAAATTCCCAAATTGGCATTTTCCTAATAAGAGCAGCTAATTTGCAAAGGCTTTTCTTCCCAAAACCGATAATCCCGAGATTCAAGACGTTTTTCTGAAGAGTTGCTAACTTTGGTATACGAATTAATCTCAATAAATAACCTATAACCTCAGAACTTAGGATAAAAGAGTCAATTTTCGAAGTCTCTACGAGAAGTCCTTCAAGAAATCGTTGGATTTTAGAGAAATCCTTGATTTCTTCATAGAGGAATTGCGGGTTCGGGTCTTCGATTTTCAAGATATCAGAGAAAAAACACGTTTTTGTGTTGATTTCTATCGAAAACTGCAGAAATTGATTCGTCAAGGATTTCAAGTTCTCTTTAAACCATAAAGCATCGTTATCGTTATTCAAACGATCATAGAAAACTCGATAATTCTCATGAAGCCATAATTTCAAGAATCCTTCCTTATTATTCAATAAGAAAACATTAGATTTCGCAAGCGAAAGGCCTTTAAACATCAAAACCAATTCCCTTATAGAGAACTCATAAGCGAATTTCCTAGGCACTGGCTTGAAATTCTCACGAATTCTCCTGAAAAATTCCATTGAAGCCGAAATTATTCCATTGGAAAGGCTTTTCACATCATCATGAAAACCTCCTGATAAAAACAAATCATTTACATAAGTTTCGAAGAGTCTTTTCATAAGATTGAGACTCGGGGGATTAAAATGGATTTGTTGGAAATTGTTGAATAATCGTGAATTTTGTGGATTTTTATTAATTCTAGAGGTTTCAGTATAAGTTGTGAGAAAAGCAGTGTCTTCTATGGATTTCCAGAAGAATTTCGAAGGATCATATAAACCTGAATATTCGAGGATTTGGCGAAGTAATTCAAGAGATCGTCCAGAATTCTCATATTCATAGCTTGAGAGATTTAGGTCATCTAAGAAAAAAACGTTGATTTTGCCAGGTTTCGAGCCATAAAGACTCTTATTTTTCTTATCACATGATTTCTCAATGAAATTTTGCAGGAGTTTTGGGGAACAGGTTCTGAATAAAGGATAAATAAAGGATTCGATGTTAAGGTTGAATTCTTCATTATCTGGAGAAAAAGATTCGAAAAAATGAAGAATTGCAGTGGTTTTTAAAGAGGAAGGAGGACCTGATAAGAGAATAGGCTTTTTATGGGAAATCAAGGCTTTGAAGATGAAGAGATAAGGAATTAGATCAGAACATGGGAGAAAAAGAAAAGGTTTTGAAGTGGGGATTGGATGTTCGAAGTTCTGAGGACATAAAGTGAAGGAGGAATAATTAAAAGGGTCCATTCGAAGCGTGAAGATATTATCTGTGAAAGGAAACAACAGGTTCTTAAAGGTGTCTTTGAGAATAGCTTCAATCTATTAATAATAATATCCATAAATAATAATAAAGAAAAGTTATTTTGTAGATTTTTCAATAAAAAGTTAAAAAAGCTTTTATTTTGTTCCAATCATTCAAAAAGCTTTATCGTGTGAGATAGGCAAAAATCCTAACTTCTTTAGTAATTACTTAAAACAAACTAAAAAAGGGCTAAATTTTTCGCCACATTAAAAACAACATAATATTTTCCTGTTCCATACACCTTAAGGCCTTTATCTATCGATAAGATAAAGGATTTCGAGTTAATATATGGATTATTTCAAAAAGAAATGTTTATTTTAGGCAAAACTCCTAACTTCTTTAGCAATTTCTTAAAATAGACTAAAAAAGGGCTAAATCCTTTGCCAATATAAACCCCATCAAAAAACCCCCTTTTTTTTACCTTATTATTGGGAATATCAACAACAGCGCAAGCTCCCCATAGAAATGCATATGCCCAAATATAATTCAATCTCCTCTTAACTTCTCCTTTATCACCTTCCAATTCCACTTCTTCTTTATCAACAATCGCTTCAAAGACATTAAGAACCCCTTTGATACATCTTTTTCCAATCAATTCCTCTCCATATCCCTCTAATTTCTCAAAACCCTCCTTTAATACTTTCATACCCAAATCCTTTATCATCTCCATTATTTCCTCATTTAAATCCTTTTGAATCATCGAATCTTTGCCTTGGAAAACCCTTAATTTCTCTATCCAAGTCTCAAAGATCCAAAGCCAAATTTCTTTGATTTCCTCGAAAAAAACCACTCCACATCGAGAAATCGTCGCAGGACTCGAATTCTGTAAATCATCAGTTTCGAAGAAAAACCTCATATTCTCTGTTAATTTGATCCTTTCGGAATTAGCCAAACATAAGGTCTTATTATCATCAAGCACCGAATTCAAATTCTCTATCCAAAGAGATTCAATAGGCCCATCAAATATAATCCAACCTTTATCTTTCTTCTCATTAGAAAGCAAATTATTCTCTTTTATCAGGAAACTCGCAAGTCCTTCCTTCCATTCTCCATTTTTCATCACTACTCCGAATAATTCATTCAAAGCAACTGTTTTTGGATTCAATGAAATCAAAGAAATCTCATAAGAATGAGACAAAATCCTTAAAGCTGTGGTTTTACCCGTTTTCGCTACTCCTAATAAAATAAGTCCTGTGCGGAAAGGCAAATTCTGATGAAGATTCAACACTTTTCCTATGATATTCGGGTTTATTTGAAATCCGAGTTCTTCACACGATCCTTTGAATTTGGCTTCATTTTCATCAAAGAATTTATCAGTAAAAAGAGCGTTTTCAGGGAAAATGTCAGTAAGCAATTTCTCGAAAAGACTCGAATCTTCAGAAGTTAATTTACCTGAATTGGCTTTTCTTAAAGCCTGAATTATCAAGATTTCCTCATTAATATTAGCTAGCGATTTCCTCGAATTTCCTAAGCCCATTAAGAGGAATTTTAAAGATCTTAACCCGAAATCATAATGTTTCTGATTAGAAAGCTGATTTTCACAAAGGAGATAAAAACTAGCGATTTTCTGTGATAATTGTCTAGCTTTATCGAATCCTTGAGAAATCAAGAGAACTTCGGCTATAATCTCACTATTTGGCAAAATCATATATATAGGTCTTAATAAAGCCTTGAGATTCTCAGGCAATTCCCTTCTTGATTTATAGCCTGGGTTCATTGTAATGCAAAAAGCGAAGGTTTTTCGCTTAAAAACGACGTTTTTACAATCTATTTCGATATCTGATTGTTTCAAAAGCCAGGCCATTCTCACAATTAAGAAAACCTGTGAAATTGCTGATAATACCTCGATATTTAATCTATTGAATTCATCCAAACATCCCCAAACTCCCTGTGAAATCAAGCCTGTTAATAATTGATTTAGAGTCTTTATCGAAACCTGTTCTGAACAATTATAAACTATACAAAAAACTCCTGCAAATTTCGCTAATTCCTTCACTGTTTCTGTTTTCCCAGTTCCTGCCGGTCCCCAAAGAGAAGTTCCTAATCCCTCACAAAAGGCAGTGGTTATTGTGAGAAAACAACGATTTGTCAATGGAGTTAAAACTAAACGCGATTTAAGGCCTTGATATTCGAAACAATAGGGAAACAAGAAATTCAATTGCTTGAGAATGAGCAATTCATTGGAATTCTCCATATCCGGGTTATGATAAATTCGAAGGTTTTGCAACCAAAGAAAATCATTAATATCATCAACATTTTCACAAATCATTTTCTGCAGGAAATCTCTCAGGAAAAGCTCATAAATCAACTGATTCCTCAATTTACCCTGAGAAATAGCACTATTTTCAACATTTTCTTGTAGGTTCTTAGCTAATTTCACGAATTCGCTTTGAGAAATCTCATATATTTCCTCTAATCCCTTTTGATTCTTCTCTATTAGAATAGCCTCAATAGCGAGATTCCAATTAACTGCTAAGACTAGATTCGCGATTTGGCCTATTTGGCTATTTAGAAACCCTATTTTATCTAATCCTGAAGCCAAATTATCTTGAAAACCCTTTCTTAATAATCTTCTTAAAGTCTCTTGTATCGAAACCAAGAGGTTTTCTAACCAATTTTCAAGCGATCCTTTAAAAAAAGACAATTTCTTCAATTCAAGAACCTCGCCTTCAATGCTGATAATCGCTTGAATTGAAAGATCAGCGTTTATAACGATTTTCTTCACATTTTCGAAGATTTTCAAGAGAAAAGGTTGGATTTCATTGATTTCCTGTGATTTCGATAACAAATCCAATAATTCCTCATTAGAAAGGAAATATAATCTAGGGAAAATGCTTCTTTTAGCATCTAAATAAGCTTCTAATTCCCTTTCTAATTTCGAGAAACTATCTAATATTTTGATGAATTGATCAACTAATCCTGTGAATCTCAAGAGTTTCGAAAACGACGAATTTATCGATATTCTCTTAATTAAAAGCTTCAGAGTTTTATCATTAGCCTCAAAACTCACAACCTGAGAATATAAGTCTTTCCTCACCTCATTCATAGAGAAAATCCTTGCGAAATATAACCATTTATTCTGAGTTTCTAACCATTTTTCAAGCAAATCACTAAAAAAAAGCACGTTTTTCTGGAGATTTTCAGCACTTTTCTTAATAATCGCACTATATCTCGAAGATAAGAGGAAATTTATGCCTGAAATTAGAGAATCGAGGAAAATGAAGATTTCTTCGATATCAGAAAGAAGCAAAATATCTGAAAATTGAGATATTGGCTTGAAATATAACGCCTTTTCCTCGAAATTTCTTTCTAAATCTATTAATGATTTCTCCAAAGAAGTCTCTTGTTGAGCTTTCACGCTGATTTCAACGATTTCTTCTTTAAAACCCAAGAGATTCAATTGAAATAGACTATTTAGAGTGAAATCTGGTTGGAAAATCATCGATTTTAGGCTTTTCTCATTGCTTTTCCTACGAATAGCTTCTTTTTTATCAATTTTGGCTATATTATCGCTAGTGAATTCAAGGTTTTCAAAGAAAAGGCTTCTTCTATCCTTTATTTTACTGAATTTCCTCTTATTTCTTAAGAAATCCCCTGTAAAATCATTGAATATCATCTCATATAATTCATTCCAATGCGAGTTCTTGAGAAAAGGCGATTTCAAAGCCGAAACCACAGGGAAAATCTCACGAAAATCATTGACTTTCCCCTTGAAATTGTTCAAAACTTCGTTTTTAGTGAGGTTTTTCTCACAAACCTGTGCGATTTTCCAATATTTTTCCGATTTTTCACCCAAATCCTCAACATCGATCTTCACAAATGGAGTTTCTGCCCAATTATTAGTGAAAATCAACCAATCATTCATTGATTCCCATAATAAAAGCTTGATTTCGGCTTCTTTTTTGGCGCTTTCGAGTTCCTCCAATGTTTCGAACCCAGGAATTTGGAGTTTATAGGCGAAATTGCGATATTTATCAACATCTGATGATAAAGCCTCGATTCTAAGTTTCAAAGCTCGTAATTTCTCTAATATTTCTTCGAATTCCTCAGTAAAACCAAGGAAAATTGGGTCTAAAAGCTCGATTTGGAGTTCCTGAGTTTCTCCACGGAATCTAATATAATTTTCTGAGAGCTTTATGTTGAATCTTTCTATGGTTCTATTTGAAGAAGCCTCGATTTCCTGCATTTTATTAGCTAATTGAGTTTCGAACCTTGGGATATCGAGGAAAATGTCCTTATCTTCTTTAGTCAAAACGATTTTTTCATCTTGCAAAACCTGCGAAATCAATTCGAGTTTTTCCTTTTGTCCTTTGAAAAACACGAGCTTTTGTGTGATTTTATCTATATTTTCCTTCAATTCGATATAATCCTCGATTTTCAAGACAATATTCGCCACTTTCTTCAAACTATTAAGCAAAAAAACTCGCATTTTCTTCGCTTTATTCCTATAAACTTCAAGAATCGTGTTTTGGACTTTCCCAATGATTTCCTGTAGAAAAGCCTTGATTTCCTTTGAAATTTCAGCACAATCTATATGAAAAAGTCCGAAATCCGCTCCTTCTTTGAGATTTTCCTCAGAAAACCTGGCTGCGAATTCGAAAAACCTGAAAAGGAATGAGATATTTTCTTGAGGTCTTGCTAAAGTCTCGTTTTGTAGGATTTCTGCGAAATCAGTGTTCCGAACTCGCCAATAAATATCAAGGAAAACCTCGAATCCAGCTCTGAAATCCTCTATTTTCATGATATTTTTTTCGAAAAGTTTCAGGATTTCATTAAGTAAACGTTCACAATTCGCATATTTTCCTTGTTTCAACCAGGAAGAAACATCTAAATATTGATGTTCGGGTTGTGGAAGCCAAGAATCGCCGATGATTTGATCCCAGGCTTCAAGAGTATTGGAATAAATGAGGAATTCAGGGGATTTGCTCCATTTTCGTACGCTTTGAAGGACATGCAAACCCTCAGTGAAAAAAGAAGTTAGAAATTGCATGAATTCAGGTTTTTTTGGGACAAATTCAAGCCAGAGTTTTGCGAGATTTTGCGGTTTTCTCTTATAAATGATGAAAGAATCCTTAGGATTTATTGATTCGGGATTGATTTTCTTAGGAAGTGTGAAATGCAAGGCTTTTTCATTAGAAAGAATGGTTTTCTCGACATTAGGAACTATTGATTCATCTATTTGGAAAGGAGGATCAGTGAATTCCGCATAACGCGATAAATCGAAATCCTCAATATGATTGGCTATATCGAAACCATCAACTTCGATTTCAACGATTTTTGGTTGTTCTTTTCGCAGGAAATCAGGCAGAAATCGAGCTTTTATTAGAAGAAAAGGGTCAAGATCAATGAATTTCTTTCGAGAAGGTAATTCAGCTGAAGAAATTCGTTTTTGATCTGGAAAAATGCGAGCTTTTCTGATCTTTTCAAGGAAATCGTTCAAAGAACACATATAAACATTAGCGAGACTATCTAAAGTGAGAAAATCTAATAAATATGCGAATCTAAGCACTTTCAAGCATTCAGATCTTAATAGACTTCTATGTTGATAGCTTAATTTATCAGGGAGATTAAGGATTTCTATCAGGTTTTTATTTAATTGATTAGTGTTTTGTTTGGTTTCGCCTATTTTCTGAAGTTCTTCAGCTTTTTTCATCAAGCCAAATTGTTCATCTTCTTCTGATAATTCGCTTCTTATATGATCCTTTATTCGATTCATCAGAACCTTTAAGCCTTCTTTGCAGCTTTCATGCATTTGTTCTGATAAAACCTGCAAATAATCGAAAATCAAGCGTCTTTTTTTCGCCTGAAGCTCAGAAAATTCCTCTAAAGTCTTGATTTCAATAATACTTGGAAAGTCCAATAAACGGAGGTTTTCAAGCGTCGCAGTGAAATTGCGATGTCTTAATAAAATCTTCTGATAAATTGAATGGACATGGAAGAGATTATCAGAAAGTATAATTGCTATTTTTTTATTTCTGCGAATTTGAAGCAATTTCTGCCATTTTTTTAAGGTTTTCCATTTGCGGAACTTCTTGAAAAAAGATAGGGATTTCAATGCGAAATATTGATCTCTTTCGCGGAGCCAATCGCCTAGGAAAATGAATTCTTTGGGTAGGCCTTTTTCAAAGCAAGTAAGGCCTTTTGGACTTAATGTGAAATATTGTGAGGACTTAAGTCTGGTTATAGTGAAATAACTCACGACTTTGAGATCATAAGCGTCGGATTGCTTGGATTTTAAGAGATAAATGAATTCAGCTGGATGAACTTCCTTGTTTTTGATCATTTCAATGAATTCCTCAATGGTTTTGATCTTTATATAAGCAAGCTCGGAATCTTCAATGAGGCTTTTTTCTTCGAGTTTTTGATTTTCCAAATCTTCTTTTTCTGGGACGAAAGAAGTGTTTAATTGAAGTTTAGAAAGATTGGTGAATTTCGAAACTGGCTCATTGAAGGAAAAATCGAAGATTTGCAGGTTTTTCGAAAACAAAGCTTTTTTCTTATGGGGAGGTTGTTGAAATGGCTCTTTGCTTTTCTTTAGCAGTTTTTGAAACATATCATATGGATTAATCGCAGAGGCTTCCTGAAGATAAGGTAAATTCTCCGGTTTGCCCATGGTTTTCAAAAGGGAATTTTGTGCTTCTTTTGTGAGACTTGGCTTCATAGGCTTTGATTTCTTCAAATAAAAACTCGGTCTTGTTTTCTCATAATTGGAGTCCTCTTTTTCATTATATCTGTTATTTAGAATGGATTTACTCTGATCCAAAAGATCAGAGCGTGGATAATTAAAACTATTAGGTCTTTTCTTAAGCTTTGGGTAGGCTTTGGGTTGGAGGTCAGCATAATGAGGCAAAAGGAAGAATTCCTCTTTTTTATTCGGTTCTTTGGAATGGGAAATTCGGCTAATGTTCACGATCTTTGCTGTGAGGGGACGATTGTTTAAATTGTGAGATTGAGGGATTTTGGGGGGAAAACCAGGAAACCCTGGAAGCAAGAGACGAGAACGAAGTTCGGGTGTTTTAGTGGAGGAATTATCTTGGATTTGAGAGGTATTTTCGTGTCGAGAAATCAGGGATTTTGATTTGCGATGAGAATCTTGAAGGAGGAATTTCTTGAGCATTAAAAAAGGAAATCACTTCAAGGGAAAATTTTTAATATTAAATAAAGTCGGAAATTTTGAATTT
>Ga0302186_10002841_pt1 | contig 13054 bp, 12 predicted proteins | sample II_Bog_E1_2_FD_198782 | JGI IMG/M metagenome (GOLD analysis project Ga0302186, IMG submission 198782) | Peat permafrost microbial communities from Stordalen Mire near Abisko, Sweden - II_Bog_E1_1 | ecosystem: Environmental > Terrestrial > Soil > Wetlands > Peat | place: Sweden: Abisko... | reverse complement strand
AAGTTTTCAGATAAAAGTCTTTTGGAAATGTTAGTTTGCCAATTAATTCAAATAGAAGATAGAATTAAGGAAAACGGATATTTTAACGGAGAAAGGTTTGATCTAAGACTTTGAGCAAGTTTTTTTTCTTTTTCTAGAATATAAAACATGGAATTTAATTTTTTAACTATGAATTTTTTCTTTAAAACAATAATTTTATTTTTGACAAAATCAAAAAACTATCTTAGGCAAAATAAGGTAGTCGAGTCTTTAATTTATAGATAAAAAAAAAATTAGAAATTTGAATTTAGGTCCTCCTCGATTTAAACTGCCAAGCGAAAAATGACCAATACGTCACTTCCTCCCCCACCTTCTGAAATAATTGGAGAAGACATCCCCAAAGAAACCCTCATATCTCTTTTAAAAGACAAAAGCAAAGAAATAAAATCCTTGTCCACCAAGTTAACAAAAATAGAAGAAAAATATGTCAAAATCTTCAAAGAGCACAAAAATTTAGTGAAAGATAAGGAAGTTCTCGAAAAATTTCTCTGCAAATATATTTTTCCACAATCCCCTTATCAGCTTCAGCCTACAGCAGATTTTGGTCTTTACGAATATGAAAAACTATGTGAGTTATGGACAATGAAGGACGAAGAAAAAAACCAATCAATGGCGAACATAATGTCTTTAATTAACAAGGAAAAGGCAGAATTGGAAATGAAATACAAGAACCTACAGGAAAGACAAACAAATGAACAAATAGCCCTTGGTCAAATTTCTTCTCTAAAGGAACAAATTGTGGTTTATGAAGAAAGCAACTCCAAATTATCGAAGGAAATATTGGAAAAGCTCGAGCAAGAATTTTCCCAATACAAGGCAGAAATCCTCCTCAAAGAACTCAATTCGAAAAGTGTCAAGAATGAAATGATGGACCTGAAAAACCGGATCAAAGAAAACGAGAAAACCAATGAAATTCTCAGACTAAAGCAAGAGCTCGAGCAATGTCATGAAATGATTAAAAAAATGGAAACTTTGAACACTTTCGCAGTGAAAGAAACACCTCCTCCAGAAAAACGCATCATTCATCAAATCACACAAACTGAAGACAATTTCAACTCATCTATTCTTATCCAAAAAAAAAGCATTGAACCATTGGTTATGAATAAATTAGTTAATCCAATGGAGGAATCACAAATGATGAATTCTATGGGTGCTTCGCCTGGAATTCCAGAAAAGATAAATAATGAATATTTGAAAAATGTTATCTTGAAGTTCTTCATGTATTTGGAGGGGAGGAATTATAATGAAGCGCATATTTTAATGCAAGTGATTTTGACGATTATGAAGGTGAATAAGGAAGAAAGGAAAATGATTGAAGAAGCAAGAGAAAAGTCGTCTATTTGGAACTCCGCGAAGAGTTTTTTGAGTGAGAATATTTTTTTCGGCCACAATCGCGAAATTAATTATTATGTAACCCCAAATTTAATAAAAAAAAACGGAGTTAATGGCAAGTAAATAATTAGTAAATAATTTGCTATTTTTTCCTTCTGCTAACTTATTTTGTCATCGAAAAAAAAATGAATTTTTCATTTTAAAACAGCAATAATGACAAATTTTTTGAATTAAAGTCTTGATAAATAAAAAATTCTTGTTGTTAAAATTAATATAAAAAAATATATGAGAAAAAAGCTCTTCATATAGAAATAAATTAATATCTATCAATATCTATCAATATCTTTTTTTTTGTCTCATAAATATTTTATATAAATTATATCTAAAAAATGGATATCGATAGCGATGAAGAAGTCAAAAAAGAGGTGCCTCGAGTAGTTTACCAATTTGATGTGCCCCAAGTGATTGCCCTCCTCCAAAACATCCTTTCTGGAGATAATGCAAAAATCAAAGAAGCTACAAAAATACTCAAGTACATCTCAAAATTCCATTTTCATAATTAAACTTGTATTTTTCTATTTTTTTCAGAGTTTTCACAAAACAATCAGAATGTCTCGCCCCCATGTTGTACATAATGGCCAATTCAACAGAACTCCAATTACGACAAATTTCTGCTGTCCTCATGAAACGAAATATGTACACTCTATTCTCTAATTTGACAGATGAAAATCTCAAGGAAGAAATCAAAAAAGTTCTGATGGACAGATATTTCCAAGAACCTGCTCGTCCAGTCCGCGAATCTATTGGAAGAGTAATTTCTGTGATTATGGATACCCATTTCATGAAAGAAAAAGGCTGGGTGGAATTGATCGCTGCTATTGATCAAAAAACTGACCCAAACGCTCCTGTTAAAGAAAGAGAAAAAGCTATTGCTTTGATCAGTTATTTGGTGGAGCTGACCGCTCATGAAATAAACACCAAATATGAGAAATATTTGCATTTTTTCATGGCCAATTTGAAAGATCCAGAACGATCGGTTTTTTATATTTTTGTTTAAAAGTTAGACCTTCTTTTTTTAATTAGATAAGAGTACAAACCTTAAAAACTTTGTTAGCTTTATTTGAGCTGTTTGACCGAACACAGTTGAAAACGGTTGATACCTTTAAAAGTATTCTTCCCACAATGCTCGAAGTATTTTTTTTTATTTAGTTTATAAATACAAAATAATATAAATTTTAGGTTCTTGATGATTGCGTCAAACATTCAGAAGAAGATATAGTACATCTATTCTTTGATGTGTTTTCCTCTGTGGCTGAGAGCAAATCGAAATTCCTGAACTCTGAACTGCTCAAAATCGTCACTTATATCTTCAGTGATTCCATAATCTTCAACAAATCGCTTCCGCTGCCTTTGAAAGAAGCTGGTTTGGACTTCATCACAACATTAGCCTATCATCATAGAACTGTATTGACTGCAGACATTAAAATTTTGAACCAGATATTAGTTTGCTTGGTGAACATGACCTCCCAACCATTTGAAAAAGAACCATTGGAACAAGATACCGAAACCCTTCAAGATATTTCCTTATGGCTCCTTGAGACCTTAACTCTCAGATTGCCAAAAAAATATGTTTATAAGCCAATTATAAAAGAAGTTGAAAAATTGATTCGTTCTAATGATGAAAATTTGATGAATTCAGGATTTTTGATTCTTTCGGGAATTTCAGAAGGATGCTCTCATCTTCTCAAAAATGATCTTGAAGAATTGATTTTGAAAGATTTAATACCTCTTGGACTATCCCAAAGTTCAGCTAAAGTGAGAGGTGCTGCTATCACAACTCTGGGGTACCTAGCTGAATTTTTAGTCCCAGAAATAGTTGATTTTCATGAAATGATCATTCCAATTCTCTTAAAAGGGTTTACCGAAGAAGATATCAAAGTGGCTGAAAAGTCGGTGTTTTCAATGGACATTTTTTGTGAGAACATGGAAAGAGAGATCATTCCTTATCTAAACATCATTATGCCTTCCCTTGCCGGTTTAATAGTGTCACCAAAAGCTTCAAAGTAATACATATCAATTTTTTTTTAAAACATGATTTTTTAAAAGTTTCATGAAAAAAATGGCAATTATGTCAATTGGATCTTGTGTTACTTCAGCCCAGGAAAACTTCAGACCATTTTTGACTGATTGTGTCCAATTTATGTCTCGGATCATCGAAGCCAAGAGTGAACAAGATTTCTTGACAGTTCAGGCAGCAGCCATTCAATCCCTTGGAAAGATCTTCATGGTGTTTTATTTTTATGAGTCTCAAATGTACAATACATACATCATGCCTTGTATGGACAGCATTTACAAAATGATGATAAACATTGACGATTCTGAAATTAGAGAGGCGAGCCTCTCATTCTTTTATTTGCTTGCCAGCACTATGGGAGAAGATTTCGGCAATGTGCTCGATAAAATCACAGAGTTTGCCTTCAACATTGCTAAATCCCAAAAAGGTATCTCATATGTTGACAATGAAGATGACTTTTCTTTGGACACAGATAGTGAAGGTGATGACTCTATGGATCACAAAAATGCAAGTGAAATGAAGGTGCACATGAATTTCTTGGATGAAAAGGCAGCTGCAATTCATGCAATTGGAGAATTTGCTCAAGCGTGCCCTCTTCAATTTAAGCCATATTTCGAAAAAGCTGTTGAATTGCTAGAGACAACATATAATTATTTCTATGAGAACATCAGAATTCAATCGGTCATTTGCTACAAAAACTTGGCACAAGGCATGGTGAAAAGTCTTAATAATGGTAAATTGCCAAAGTATGAAAAAGGGAAATTGGGAATCCAATATCCAAAGGAAGTTCATGAATTTATGGTCTACAACCTCTATAATAAATATATGGATTTATTGTTAGACGATGAATCAATTGATGTGAAAGCAACGGTTTTGGAAAGTCTCTGCGAATTGATATCTTCTTTGGGACCACCATTCATTGAGTTTCATTTTAAAGAAACGGTCAAATACGTGAGAAAAAGATTAAGAAGACATATGGAAGGCTTTAAAAAAACATATCTTGTATTTAAATTGATGAGATTTTAAGATAATTTTTAATGAATTTTAGGGAATAAGAACTGTGATTCATAAAGACAAAGATGTGGATGATGATGTTGATAGTGGTGATGGTAGTGAGGATGATGAAGACACTGATGATAAAATAATGATGTTTGAATATGTCAGCGACCTAATTCCTTCTCTTTCAAAAGCCATGGGAATGGAATTCAAGATATTTTTCATTAAGATGTACACTTCCTTGATGCTTTTAACTCAAAAAAATCATGATGTTGATGAAAAAATTCAAGTAATGGGAACCTTCGCACAGACCTTTAAACACATTCCTGTGCTTATTGAAATATATCAGGATAAATTCATACGATTGTTTGAGGAATTGTTAAAAGAAAATGATGATGAAATCAATAGAAACGTGGCTTTTGGGGCTGGTGTCTTCTGTCAAAAAGGCACGCAGGCAATGCTAACTCATTTCCCAAGAGTTTTGAAGGTTTTAAGCCAAATTTTTGAGGAGTCCACGTCATTAGAATCCAAAGAAAATGCATTAGCTGCAATAGCAAGAATGATCATGGCTTCTCCTGAAAATGTGCCTGTTGAAGAAGTAAATAATATGAATATTAATACTTTTAATATTTTATTTGCAAAGTGCTTACAAAAAATCATTAGCAATGCCCCTTTTAAAGGAGATCTGGAGGAAGAAAAAACCATAATTAAGATGCTCATCTTTTTATGCCAAAAAAGTCAATATATTTTAACATAAAAGACTTCTATTATCAATATTCTTTAGATGAAACACTCATTGAAAAGTATCTCGAGCCTTCCATGATGTTAATTTTAGATGGAATTATAAATGTGAATAAATACAAAATGTCAGAGAAAACAATCAAAAACAGTTCCGAGATTATAAAAGCCATTTGTAATAACAACAACGCAATAAAGCAAAAAGTCGAGGTTTGAATTCGATTTATTTAAGAAAATTCTTTGAAATTTATTACAGGGTCAAGTACTCAATTTGCCAGATAGAAACAAAAAGAGAGTCATTGACCTTTTGAAATAATTAAAAATTTAGAAAAATATTTTTTTTAAAATTAGCGATAATTTCATGTTTTTTTCTAAAAAAAAAGAAAAGAGTCATTTAATTAGAAAATATTGCCTTTAAATTATATTAAATATTAACCAATTATTTTAACTATAATAAATTTATGAAATCATTTTTAAAAAAAGAATATAAGGAAGGCTGCTTACGATTTCTTGCAGCTCTTCTCGGTTGCATTCTTACCTTTTATATTTGGAATTATGGTAATATGGACGTTATCCTAGTAAATGAGAGTCTTATTTTAATATTTTCTCTGCTTTTTCCGAATAAACATGATGATATGTTTTTTTCAGCTGCTTTAGCAGGAATGTCATCAAAGTACTTATTACCCAATCCTGGATTTGTTTTTTTACTCGCAACATTTGCTTTTATCATATTTTGCTCTATGAAGAAAATATTTGTTGGATATGGTGGAAAATATGGAACTATTGGGTTTTTGGGAAATTTGCTGGCGATATTGTTTTCGTATTTGAATCAAGACTGTGAATATCCCTTATACGATTTTGAATATTACAAAATGTTGAACTGGAAAATTTATGTTTTCGGACCTCTGGTCTGTGGGGTTTCAGGTTTTCTTTGTTACATTTATCACAAGTATTTCGGGCTAACAAAACACGTAGCGTGTACAGTAAACGGTCTTCTTGATAGTCTTTTGTTACTTTTAATTCAGGAAAGACCTGAATATGATGGACTTTCGTTTAGTTTAACATATGGCGAAATTTTTAATTTTTTTCAGCATATTGGATTATTGGCAGGATTGAACAACGAAGCAATGGTTTCAAGCTCCAACTTGACAGATAAAAAAGAGATTTTGGGTAAACATTTCTTTTTTATAGGATTCTTAGCTGGGTGGATTTATATTGCAGTGATGCCGTTTTTTATTGTCGGTGGAAAAAATGGGTTGATGGCGTTTCTGGCTAGCAATATATATATAAGGAGCTTGAGATTGTGGAGTAAGCTTCCTTGTTTCAATAAAAATCAAAATAACCATAAAGAAATTAAGAAATAAATACAAAAAACACAAGAACAAGAAGAAATTGTTTCCCCCGTTAATCATGATCGTAAAGTTACAATATAAAAATCATCTTTGTTTGATAAGAGATCATATAGTATTTTAATTTTTCAAATTTTAACTCACTGTTATTTGATTTTTTTTTTTTTTTAATTATTTTTGGTTCATAATTGTAGTTAGCGGTGTCGAGGTTTTTAAATTGTTTAAAACATAAAAAAAAAAGGGTTTTGTTTATTTTTTCATTGGAGACAAATTCGAACAATTAAAATATTTGTTTTTGTTTAAAAAGTCTTAAGCTTCCAAAATTTAAAATTTGAATCTGATCTGAAAAAGCATCTAAATTTGTTTTTTCATTTTGTAAATGAAACAAAATATAAGACTAAATCCCCATAATCTTTTTTTTCTAATTTGATTGTCTGTTGCTTCTTACTAAATAGAAAATATTATACATATCCATTATATGGTTTTACTTTATTATTAGCCATAATAGCTGTCAGAGCTGTTTTTTTCTACTTTAATTGTCTGTTGCTTCTTACTAAACAGAAAAAATTATACTTATCATTATATGATTTTACTTAATTTTTGCAGTTTCGCACTAAGCCTTCAGCTGTTTGTTATAACAATTGGCCTTTTCTTAAGTATGTCTGTTTGATGGCAAATTTAATCTAATGAAACTCTATTTTTTTTTACTCTTATGAAGAATATTTATTTTAAATTTTAATCAAGGCCCATAATTATTGGGCATCTCGATGGATTTAAATTGGCATGTTTGGAATTTTTAATGTTGACAGCAAAGTTGGAGTCACAGCTTTTTTGTTATGTAATGTTTATTTGAGAACATTAAGAAAAATCTGGAAAGAATTACTCCAAAAAAAAAAAAAAAATTTAAAATTTTTTTCATATTGATGAAGAGTGGGAAGCCAGTCAAGGCAAAGAAAAATTAAGACAAATGATAACACTTTCTCCATGACTTTGATTATTTAATTGTCAAGAAATATCACAAAGAAGACTTAAATTCTTAATTAGGTTTGAAATTAAAATCAAAAAGATTCATAAAATAATTTCTTTTTTTTTTTATAATTCGGATTTCATTAGTATTTAAAATCAAAAAAGACGCTTTTTTTTTTTTCTTTTGATCAAAAATAAATTAAAAAAGTATCTTTCTATTTATATTAAAACCAAAGCAACAAAAAAAATGGATTTCTTATAAAACACACTAAACAAAAGCGATTCCTTCAAACAGGACTGCTTTCCCGTCCTACACGCTCAAAAAGCAATATTAAATGAAATATTTCATTTTTAGTATTAATAAGACGGAATTCATAACAAACGTCAAAAATTAATAAAAATCTTTATAAATTAAAAAAAAAAAATTTGGAATTTATTTTTTGAAAAAAGTACCACTTAAGAGTATGGAACCGAAAAAAGCAAAATATATTCGGAAGAATTTATTAATTTTTTAATTCAACTTCATTTAAATTGATTCCCTCATCTTCATTTCTTTACAATGCTTTTCATCTCCAACGTTTTCATTTATCAAACTTTTTCCAGAGTCCTCAAGCTTTCTGAGTTAGAGGAAGACCTCGCAAAGTATGAACAAATGACATCTCAAATTCTGAGAAAAAGAATTAAACATACCAAGACAAAAACTACTCTTTCTTATTATTGCCAAGAAAAGAGAAACCTTGATTGTTGCTTTTGTCTCACCTATTCAATCGAAAAGGATGAGAATGGCAATGATTTCGCGTTTCTCATGGATGACAAAAGTCAAACTAGCCATTCTCACATCAAAAGGAAGAAATGTGAGGAAATGGACTTTGAGACTATGAGAAGATGCTTCAAGGTTTTGGAAGACCAAATTTGGAAGTTCCTATCCAGAAACAACAAACTTTTCCCTAAAGACATTCTAGCTTTTCTTTTGGATGAAGGACATCTCACTGAGAAAATGATGAATTTGAAGCGAAAATATCCAAAGAAATTTAAGAAATCACTTGACAACCAAGCGAACAAAATCAAAAGAAAAATCAGAAGGCAAAGACTCAACCTTTCAGAAAGCACTATCAAATTGTCAGAAAGCTTTTCTTCTTTTTTTTCAGAAGAAACATTTCAATATTTGAATTACTTAGTTGATAACAGTATCGATACAATCAAAGGAGGAAATGATGATACCAAAGTCCTTTTGCCTGATGAAGAAGAGAGCGAAGAGAAGCTAAAATGTCTGATTCCTATTATTCTTTATTAACTAAATTTAAGTAAAAAAATGATTTTTTGATAAATTTCCTATTTTTATAATTTGAATGAAATCAATTTTTGATATTTTTCTATTCTGAAAATATTTTTGAAAATTCCATTTATTGAAAATAAAATTATTGTTTTCTGATCCTAATCTGTTTTGAAATTTTTGCCTTACTTCAAATTTCTTCAAAATAATTTAAATTAATATCTTCCTTTCAGAAAATAAATAAAAACAGCTCTTTGAAAGAAAATGATTAAAACCCTCTACGACACTGACTGCATTACCTGGAGTCCTGTTGGCAAATTGTTTCAGGTTCTTTGAAGAAAATTTTAATAATTTTTTCATAAAATAATATTCAAACATAATTAGGTCGAATATGCAATGGAGGCAGTCAAATTGGGAAGCATTTGCTTAGGTTTGAGATCATCAACAGAAGCTGTATATACGATTTCTTATTTTCAAATAAAAAAACTAAATTTATTTGTTTGAAGGTTTTATGTAGTTTGAAAAGATCGCAATCGGAATTATCTGGATTTCAAGAAAAAATCTTCAAGGTTGACGAAAACATTGGAATGGCGATCGCTGGACTCAACGCCGATGCCCGTATTACAAAAGAATTTATTTTTTTAAATATTTGAAAGGATTGTTATGCAAATTTATGAGAAACGAATGTCTAAATCATAAATATATTTATGAGTCTGCCCATCCTTTGAACCGATTGATTTTTAAAGTGGCTGAAAGTTTGCATTTTTATTGAAATGAGTTTTAAACTACTTATTTTTTCAAAAGAATCACAAGGAAAAACTCAAGTGATGAACAAAAGACCTTTCGGTGTTGGTTTATTGATCGCAGGAAACGATGTATGAATTAATTTTATTATTTTTTTAAAATTAATCATAGCAAGATGGACCTCATTTATTTGAGACTTGCCCTGATGGAAATTATTATGAATATAATGTAAAAGAGATGAAAACTATTTGATTTAATTTTAACTCTAGGCTTATGCAATTGGAGCTAGATCGCAATCAGCCAAAACATATTTTGAGAATAATTTGAAAAAATTCAGAAATTGTACATATATTATTTTTTAAAAACATTGATTTATTTTTAATTCCAAGGTGAATTAAAAAAACTCATTCTTCATGGATTGAAAGCTCTGAAATCTGCTGTTCAAGATGATGCTGAGTAAATTCAAAATTTTATTATGAGAAACATATTTTTTTTTTCAGTTTGACTTCAAAGAGTGTTGAAATTTCGTATGTTGGCCCGAACAAACCATTTAGACTCTTAACCACTGAAGAAGTAGAGAGTGCCTTAAAGGATTTAGAAAACGTAATAATAATATTTGAATAAAACTAATATTTTTGCTAAACAGTTCAAACCAGAAGACGAGATGGAATTGATTTAATTGATATTTGTTTTCTGAAAAATATTAGAAATAACGAAATTTAAGACAAATTTTAAAAATCATTTTTTAAATCTCATTATTGCTTTTCTTTGTTTGATAATAAAATTTTCTTAAACTTTTTCTTATTAATAAATTGTATTTAGTTATTTTAAAATTATTTAAAGAATATAAATTTTTACGTGATTTTTTTTCATTTTTGGATTGGATTAATTTCGAAAATTTTAAAAATTCCAAATAAATTCTTTTAAATATTTATAATTTTTTTTTTTTTTTATAAGTATTTTTTATATGTGTTTTTTTTTTTTTTTTTATATTATGTTAAATTCAAATATTTTTTTATTTTTCTTTAATGAAATTAAATTTTTATGAACATGTGTTTTGGAATTTAAATTAAAAAGATTTTTCAAAGTTTGATCTTTTTGTTTTTTAAGAAGGATTAATCATTGCAATTTATTTCTTTTTATCAAAGTCCCTGAAATCATCTTCATATTCGTTCAACAGCTTCAGGTTCCCTCCAGTTATCATTGAATTGATGGCATCTTAATTAATTTTTCAATATTCTAAAAAAAAACTAAATATTCTACCTTCTTTAGTAAATTCTTCATCGAAATTGGACACCCACAAATCGCCGCTGATTTTTGGTTTAAATGGTGGTAGAATCTGAAAATATAATAATAATTAATTAAAAATAATTATATAATTTACTTCTTTGGCTTCCAACTTCTTAAAATCAACGTCTTTAAACCAAGGATGAACAATAATTTCAGCTAAATCCAGGCCGGTTCCAAATCTCTTTTTTTGATCTTTGATCAATAGCTAAAGATAAAAAAATTAAAGGCAAATATTATATTAATATATCAGGTCTATTTTTAAAAAAAACTTTCAAAATAATGTCCTTTGCATCAGGGGAAGTTTCTGGTTTTTGAGGGAACCTTACTTCAGAATCTCTGATCAATTGGAACATCATGTTTTGGTTTTGGTTGTAGAACGGAGGGATACCATACATCATTTCATAGCTATGAATAATTAATTATATTACGGCAAAAAGTTTATTATTTTACATCAAAATTCCAAAACTCCACCAATCAGCAGCCTTTGCATGTCCCTCTCCTGTGATGATTTCAGGAGCCAGATACTCAGGGGTACCACAAAAGGACATAGCAACCTCATTTTTTTTGATGATTTTCGCCATTCCAAAATCTGTTAAGCTCACATTTCCAATGTCATCCATCAGAATGTTCTCGGGCTTCAAATCCCGATAAACAATATCTTTGGAATGCAAATGTCCCAATGCCAGCAAAATTTCGGCAGCATAAAATTTGGCTCTTTTATTGGTTTAAAAGTAAAATAGAATCAAAAAAATACCTAGCTTCATCAAAACGTTTGGAATTTCTCAAATGTTGAAACAGTTCACCACCACGCATGAATTGCATGACAAAGAAAATCTTTTCTGGAGTTTGGAAAGCATAGACCAAATTCACCAAAAATGGATGATTCACGTGCTCCAGGATCATTTTTTCAGTTTTTGTGTGTTCGATTTGATCTTTGTCGATGATTTCCTCTTTTCTGAGTGACTTCAAAGCATATACTTCCTTTGTGTCCTTTTTCTCAACCAGCATCACTTTGCCAAAGGCTCCTCTGCCTAACACTTTCAAAAGATTGAAATCATCAATGGTGACATTTTCCCCTAAATTGTTTGATTTGAAATATAAAATTCATTAATGATGAAGTATTACCCTTATGTTTTGAGTACAAGGTTCCTGTCTTTTTTCTGAGATCATCCTTTTCTTGTTTGTTGCCTTCCAATTTTTTCTTAAAAATTAAATATGTTAGAATTGGATGAGGAATGTGTTGTTACTTTGTAAAGCTCGACACTCAGCAGCTTGATACAGAAATAATTTTGTTTTGAAATGAAAGAGAGAAAAAAAATTATTATTTACAGTTGGAGTCATCGATGGCATTTTAGAGATGTTTTTTTTTCTGTCACTCTTGGTGGTTGTGTACTTTTCCGTCGAAATCTCATCCTTTTAAGATTAAATAAAAAATCATAAAGGAGAAAGTTAAACTATGTAATAGAATGGCATCAATTGTCCTTTGTTTTGGTTCATATAAGCTCTGATCACCCCTTCCAATATAACATCTCTCCTAAAAGGATTTAAGATTTACATTTTAGAAAAAAATCTCACTTATCAAAAGAAGAATATCTATAATCATATTCATCAGGAACATGAAGAACGAACTCAGAACCCATCTTGCTAATAGTTACAGCTGAAATTTTGTTGGCTGGTATTTTTCTTTTAATACCTGAAAGTCAAATTTTTTTATTTATTTATATTCATCGAAAAAGTAATAAATAAAAATATACTTGTTTTGGACAGATTATAAACAGCTTTATTTGTGACCATAATTTTTCTCTCTTGCCTTTTATTCTTCCTGTTGAACTTGTAAAGCGCACAAGAAGAAAAAATTTTTTCTAACAGAAAAGGAAAATATTTAATAATATAAGCAATTGATGAAAAAGGTTTACCATCTTGGTCTAGAGCTTTTTGCATCCCCTTGTCGTTTTGCAAATGCAACTCATCCAATTGATTAGCTAAAGCTTCCATTTCAAAATGTTATCGATCGAAGGTTTTATGAAAAATTTATTTTTGAAATAAAATTTTTTTATTTCTTAAATGAATAAAATAAAAAACCATAAAATTAAATATCTTTACATATATGTATAACATTATATTCATATTATTGATCAAGTTTTCAAAATTCAAATAACCGAAAACAGAAATTCATAAAAAAAAATTTAAAGAATAATCTCAGAGATAGAAAAAAAATAAAAATATGTCAACATGAAAATAATTTAAACCATA
>Ga0302186_10002840_pt1 | contig 13057 bp, 9 predicted proteins | sample II_Bog_E1_2_FD_198782 | JGI IMG/M metagenome (GOLD analysis project Ga0302186, IMG submission 198782) | Peat permafrost microbial communities from Stordalen Mire near Abisko, Sweden - II_Bog_E1_1 | ecosystem: Environmental > Terrestrial > Soil > Wetlands > Peat | place: Sweden: Abisko, Stordalen... | reverse complement strand
ATGTTAAAAATTTTTAGAGCAAGTTTTTTTTTTCAAACAAAAAAAACATTGGAAAAAGTTATAATTCAAAGTTTTTTTTTAAACCTTTAAACTTCATTCGGTTTTTTACCCTTTGTAACCCTTTATATTTTATTACCATTCGCATCGATTTTTCCTTTCCCGTCGTAGCCTCTTCCAAAACAGAATCTTCCTCTCCATTCCATAGAATATTTTCTCTATTTTCTTCGTCCGTGTAATATTCAATAAGATCATCCAAATTTCCTGATACTCTTTGTAAGTCCTGGATTATGGTTCTAACATTCTTTTGAAATGCTGATTTAAGATCCAAGAGAATTTTGACCACTTCTGAATTCACCCCTTTAATAAATTCCCGTTGATTGGAAGCGAAATCTTTAATGATAGTGATTTTTTCATCAGCAATGTTAATTTTCTCATTTTCTTTGGTTATCAAAACTGGTAAAATATTTGTATTGTTCAGATTGAGAAGAATTCCGAGGGTCCTGCAGCATATGTTCAAATCTGTTGTTTTTTCTTGATGTATCTCTTTAGGTAGTTCATGACTCTCTGCAATGACCTCTTTCTCCATCGTTTCTTCTTCGATTTCTTCTTGAATTGTATGACTTTTTTCCTCCATTTCGACTGAATTGATTGAATTTTCAACTTGTTCTTCTTCTTGTTCTTCAAAATTCTCTTCCGGTTCTTTGTTATCTGATATTTCATGATATTGCTCACTCGATGCTTTAAAATTTTTATCTGTTATTTCAAACTTTATCGAATTATCCTCCTTCAGACTTATTTCTTCCTCTTCTTCCATGATCCCCTCTTTATTTTCCTCCATTTCTTTTATTATTTCATTTGGAACCAAAATTTCTTCTTCATCTTCATCCAAAACCACCATATTATCACCATCCTTGATTCCTTGCAACCCCCCAGTTTTATTAAAAATCAAGGTTTTATTCTCGACCCCATATTCATCCAAATACTTAAAGATTTGTTTCATTTCTCCATTTGTTATATTTCTTAATCTTTTGAAATATCTAGATTTGATTCCTGGCACAGAACGCCAAGGAATTGCTTTTTCAACAGAAAGACCTTTGGCTTTAATCAATATTATTTTTAAATCTTCAATTATGGTGTAATTGTCTGACTTTGAAGAATCGGGACATAGGTATGTATTAGTATAGGTCTCCAGTGTAGAAAGAACTTCATTGGAAAAGAGGGAGGCATTTCGTGGGGAATCTTTAAAAAAATCATCGAAATCTTTGGGTTTTGAATGAGGCTTTGTTCCACATAGGTTGCCGAAGATTTTTGGAGCGTTCTTTTTGGAGTTGGGAGAATCTATGATCACGGGTTTATTCTTCATTTTTTTCGATGAATTTTCGGAGCAATTTGTTTTTAAATTTGGATTTTAAAGAAAAAAGAGGTATAATTTTTTCATTAGATTTTCCTTGATTTTCCACTCGGTAAATAAAAAAAAGTAAAAATATTGTTTTGTAAGAAAATCAAAAAATCATTGGTTTGTTAAAAAAAAATAAAAGAAAGTTAAAATTCAGAAATCCTTTTATCTTAAAATTTGTATATGTTTTCTAACATACATTCATGTGATTTTGGTTATTTTTTTTCTGTTTGGCTTTCTGTCAAATCCACCGATTTATCAAAATTGATCGAAGTTGATTTCATTCTTAATCTGATTTCCTTTTTCGATCCTGCCCCTGGTAAATATGTCTGAGACGAACTGATCCTCGATTCTTCTGTATTAGCGTGTTCCCTTTTTGGATCATAAGAGCAATTGAGCATTACAGGTCCTCGAGTTTTTCCTCTTTTTGGAAACTTCACCTTGGGAATTTCACTTGTCGTGACAATCGATTTCAAATAATTGAATTGCATCATTGAGTTTTTTTTCTTTATAACTGGCTCTTTCATGATTTCAACTCCATCAACCTTCACCTCGGATTTTATTTCTCTATCTGCCATTTCATTCGAAATTTTGATATTTCTTTCCTTGCCACTCTCACTGCTTTCACTAATACTGCTTAATTTTTCTCTTTCTTTATCGGTCCCAGTGTCTGCTTCCTCCTTTTGAATTTCCCTCCTTTTTGTTCTATCAAGTTGGAATGCCAGAACAATGTTCGTCAGTCCAAATAAAGACCATGCTGTGAGGCTTGCCATGCCCCATATGGAGCTCCTTCCTCCTGTCATACTACACACAAATCCGTAAATAAAGGGCGCAGGCAAAAACCCGAACATATTTAGGAAAAATTGAGCTGCGGAATTCCCGAACGCTCGGTTTTCTCTTGGCACCGAACTGATCATAACTCCTTCAAAAATACATAAAAATGTTGAACTTTAAAAATTTGAAAAAACCTGTCAGAGTTGGCATCAAAGACCCCCCGAAGAATAATAAGAACCACATCATCACAACAGAAAGAGGGTAATAAGAGACAAATGCAAAGGGACATGCGAAAAATGAAGCAAATATGCTCAGAATAACACATGTTTTCAAAGCATTTTGAGAAGTATATCCTCCTTGACGGTGGACATAATAACCACCTAAAAAATTGTTGTAATTGTTGTTTTTAATGTAGAATAAGAATAACCAAACAAAACACCAAGTGTTGGGCCAGAAATGGAAATAGTTGAATATGTGATAAAAACTATTTCTTTTTCTTGATGCATGACATTTCGGAAATAATCAGTCCCCCAAAATTGCATCCCTGTCACGATGAAATAAAGCGAAGAAATCGATAACATTGAGCAAATATAGATCTGATTTTAGAAAAAAAATGATGAAAAATATGAAAACTCCTAAAAAAATTACTTTACTTTGGAACTCAAGACATTTTTCAAAGATTGACAATAATTTGGTGCCAAGGAATTCGCAAGTTGTGGTGATTCCGAGGTTTTGCTACCGATTTTATTAGTTTGCGTCATTTCCACAATCTCTATTTCATTATCAGATGTTTTCTTTCCATCTTCTGCAAATTTTTTCAACACCTTCTCCTCCACATTATCATCACTCATCAGTCTATTTTGAGACCGTTGTGTATTCAAATCATCTTCATGGAACAAAATCAAACAAATCAAAGGGGGGACCATTAGGAGAATTTGTAGCCAAAAACCCCATTTCCACTAAAATGGTTCCTTTAAAAAAATAATGAAATTTCTCTTACATTCAATAACGTCAGACTCATCACAGTCAAAGCATATCCCAAAAAGGTGCCCAACGGCACTCCTATTTGTAAAACTGTGAGCCATAATGTTTTGCTTTTGCCTCCGAAAATATCGACCCAGACCGGAAAAAAAATCACCAAGAAAACTTGGAAGAATCCTGTGGAAATCCTTGAAAACCCCAAAAAATAAATGTTATTGGTATATGTGAAGAAACTCAGACACACTCCCGTGCAAAACAAATTGAAAATCACGACCCTTTTGCATGAAAAATGTTGGTATATGTAACCTGCAATGGTGGATCCTGCTATCAAGCCGATATACATCAAGGAGCCTAGACAACCGAATTCAATTTCTGTCAAATCCAGATCTATCATCATTTCATTGGTGGCAGCTGGTAACACCCCTTGGTCGATGTTGAGCAGGACGTTGCTACAACAAAAAACGAAATAGATGAATTTTTTTGAACGGAGCCACGACATAAATTTTTCTTATTTTAAAATTTGAGGTATTTTTTTATGTTTTTTTTAATGATAACGTCTATAGAAATTATTTTAAGGCAAAATGGTTTTTTTATTCCCTAACCAGTCCCAAAAATTGTCCGAACCTTGTGAACCATCGGGTCATGTTATGATAAAGGTATCTGGTTAAGAAACTGTCAAAATATGGCAATTTTAATTTATCTTCAGTTGATAAGTCTTCTGGTGAGAATAGAATTGGGTTGTTCTCTCTGTTTTGAGCCATATACTTCTCCTTATTGTCAATAAAGTAACGGTTCGTCACATATGAATGGGATTTATTAAAAATCTTCTCGCCCTCCTTTCCAATTAGCTCTTTATAAAATTCCTCCATTAAAGAACTATCCGATTGAAGGGAACCACCTTGGGAACGATTCTGATCTCTTTCTCTTAATTTTCTAATGAATTTCTTTGTTAATATGGCACTTTGCGTGCTTTCATCATATAATAACTCATTAATGGCCCCTAAAATTTGCCTAAATTTATATAATTTGAAAGAAACTTTACATTTGAGATTCATATAGACTCCCAAATGAGAACCCAAAGTGTAAATATGTGGTTGCCATAGCAAAAAAAGAAACCCTGAAAATACTTTAATTTTGGCACTATTTCCTTTGAAAAAATATGTTGCCAGCAGGCCAAAAGAACCAACGACCGCTGATCTGCCATATAAAGTGTGTTTGGCCATCATTTTCTAAGAAAAAGAAAAAATATAGTTCTGAGTATGTAATACCTCAAATATTAAATATTTTAACTCGAATTCTTGCTCAGAGAAAGAGTCTGATTTCACGAGGGTTCGCACAAAATTCGAATAAATGATGTAATTATTATGGATTTCCGTTCTGGCTTTGAAAGGAATGGTGATTTTACTTTAAAAATCTACTTGGATGGAAAAATTCTGGTGAAGAGGCGCTCATTTTCTTTATAATCTTAATGTTTTTTCTGGAATTTTAAAATCCTGGGGATTTGATAATAATTATTCAAAAAAAACCCTCTATTTTTTTTTTGTTTATGGTGGAAATTCTTAAAAAAACACAGATTCATAAAAATCGAGAAATTTATAAGAAAATTGATTAATTTTTTAATTTTTCTTAATTTCCTCAAAAAAATGATTGATCACGTTTTTGAAAATTTGAAATTTATTTAGAAAAAAAAAATGCGTCACTAACGGGCATATTAACAAGTAGAACATTTTTTTTTTAACAAAAAATAAATTTTTTTAAAATTTTAACAATTTATGGCATTTTTCATAAAAAAGATTTGGAAATGTCCGTGTTTTAATAAATATTTTTCACCATAATTCATTATTAAAAACAGAATTTTTTGTATTAGTAGAATTGGAAGGGAAACTAAAGGAAAAGCCTGAGAGACACGATTAAAGACTAAAGAAAAATAAACCTAAATTGTCAAAACTGTCAAAATCAATGATGAAATAAAAGGAAATGATAGGGCAAATAAATTTTCAGCACCATATTTGAAAAAGGCAACGCACATGCTGTGGGTTAATTGGAAAGTCCCAATAAAATTATGGACTATTTTAATGTTATAAATCAAGAAAATGGACCAAAAAATAAAAAGTATTTGGTAATTTTCTCGAAAATTAGTAACAGTTGTGGTCTGAAAAAATTGCCAAACAATCTCCACTTCTAGACGAATCGAATGATACCAATTTCATGAAAAGATTCACTACTTCATTTTTGACCAATCTGGAATAAACGTAACTTACAGATAACTTTTCAATAACTCAATAACCCGGCATTAATCTCTTTTTTTTATTTGTCTCATCTTTGGCAACATTCTCTTGCTCAATTTCTCAAATTTTTATTTTGTCTTATTTTTTAAACTTTCTTTTATCAAAAACAAAAAATTTTTTTCTTGATTTTTCATTAAAAAATATCACATGGAATAAAATAGTAAGACATAAAAAAATTTAAATGAAAAATTATTTTTTATTTACCTCGATTTGATTTTTGTCTTATGTAATGATGATTTTTCATTCACAGTTCATTATTTATTAGTTCCATTTAAAAAGCTTTACAATTTTACAAAAAAATGTTTTTCGCACTGATCAAATCCCAAATTTATATTTTTCTTATTTTTTCAATACTACTTAAGTAATAAATTAGATTATTTTAAAAACGCATGAACTCTCCTATCAAAACCCTTGAATCCCAGGATTTTTTTCCCTCAAATAATCAAATTCACTCAGCAGGTCCACCTGATATTTTTCTTTTCCCAAAAATAAATATTAAAAAAGATTGGAATGAAGAAATTTTTCTTGACTTACAAATTCCCAAAAACGAAGTTGAAATAAATTTCCCCAAAATCCCTTCTTTCGCAATAAACCAAAGACAACCAAGTACCCAGGTAATAAACTCGGATGGATTTGAGAAAAGTGCCAAAAGCAGCATGCTTCGTCGTCGAGCCAAAAACACTGATTATGAAGAATGCGAAGTGCTCGAGACAAAAGAACAAGAGATCGTGAAATTGCCAAAATCCAAGCTCTATCAACTGATTAGTCATTTCTACCTCATAAAAAAATTCATCAGCAATATCAGAAACTCCACGATTTATAGGAAGCCTAAATGGCTCAATAATTTCCATTTCAGAGTTATTAATGATTGGAGCTTCTTTAATGAAGGAGTTGGTTTTTTTCAGGGCAAGAAAAAATCGAGAAATATGATCATTTTTGAAACGTTCATCATGTATTTTTACAAAAAAATAGTCAACTTAAAGGGGAAAGTTCCAGTATTCCATCCCACCCAAACTTTTCATGTGATTTTCGATTGCGTGATACTCCTCTTGACATTCACTTATATGATAATTATCCCGATTAACATAGGTTTTGATATAGATTTCCTGACCAGTCTCCTACCGAATAATGTCATATGGATAAAAAACCTAAGTCTCTGTTTGTTTTTCCTTGATATTTTGATGGCGTTGAATACAGCCTATTTTGATAAGGGACAGGTGATCATAACTCGTAAGAAGATCATTTGGCACTATCTCAAAGGTGATTTTCCTCTTGATTTATTGAGTTTGTCTTCTTTATTGGTTTTATTTTATTTTGACCCTCTCACAAACTCTTCGATGAGTCTTTCCTCGAAGATCTTAGGACTATTTTACCTGATAAGGATCACCAATCTATATAAAATTCTGAATAGAATCGAAGAATTCTTATTCCTCGATGAAAAAAGATATAACATTTTGGCTTTTTTTAAGTTATTATTTTCAGTTCTGTTATTTTCTCATTGTTGCGCTTGTTTATGGCATTATATCGGTTATAATTATGAAGCTGAAGAAATTACATGGATAAATGTCTTACGAATTCATAATTCTCCCTGGATGATTCGATACCTAAATTCGATATATTTTATAGCGGTTGTGATGAATACTTTGGGGTTTGGTGATATAACTCCGACGAATAATGTGGAAAAGCTTTTTTGTATTTTTCTGATCTATATCACCTGCACGATGTTCGCTTATATTATCAATAGCATTGGTGTGATTTTGAACAATTTAAACAAAGATTCTAGGGAATTCAAGAGATATATGAATGTGATTAACGGGTATTTGCGTCAAAATAAAATAAATTTCGGGTTAAGAATAAAGATTCGAAATTATCTAGAGTACATTTGGCAGGAAGAAAAGATCTCCAATGTAGAAGAGGCACAAGAAATCATCAACAAAAGATTATCAAAATCATTGAAGGATGAGTTGATTTTAAATTCCAACGGGGTCTTTCTCAAGAACATTCCTCTTTTAACAGAAAATTTTTCAGAGGAAACCTTAAATAGATTGAGCTATGAGATGAAAGAGTGTAACATGACTCCTGGAGACATTATATATAACCATCATGATCTTGACGATTGTCTTTATATCATAAGAAAAGGCAAGGTGGAGCTTTTTATCGAGACTCAGAAAAGAAATGATAACATAACAATAATAAAAACATTGAAAAAAGGGGATGTGATAGGTGAAATCGGTTTTTTCAGGGAAATGGCCAAAGATAGTTCAGCAAGAAGTGTGACATTCACATCTTTGTACTCGATAAAAAGGGAAAATTTCATAAATGTATTGAAGAAAAACCCTGGGGATTTTGAACATTTTTGCCAAATGAGAGAACAAATGAACCTTTATAATAATTATGAGCGCTTGTTTTTGATTTGTAGCTCTTGCAAAGGCGAAGACCATCGTTTATGGGATTGTCCTTTGCTCCATTTAAACTTTTCCAAACAAAGAGTGTTAAGTCGGTTCAATTTCAGCAAATGCCAGGAAAGAGTATCATTTCAAAGAAAACGGATATGTAAATATAATTCAAGAAAAAAAATAAAAATCAATCAATCAGAAGCGAAAGGGTTCGGCAGTTTCACCAGTTCTGAGTTCTTTTGCCCTGAGAACAATTCCAATTCAATAGATTTTAATAATCAAGTTTGCAATTCATTTAGAGAATTAGAAGAAAATTTTATTGAGAAAAATGATAAAATAATGGAGCCTATATTGCAAGCAGAAGAAAACTTAAAACAAGAGGTCACTGCTGATGATAATAGTCTAAAATTCGATAAAAAATCAATCAAACTTCATGATTCAGAAAGTCACTTGAAAAGCAAATCTGAAAATCACATCAAATCTGAAAATCGCTGCAATGAAGAATGTTTCCATGAAATCTTAAAAGAATATGATTTGTATTTCCCAAATAACAACGTTCGTCTCGTCATTGAGTTTATCAACAAGAAAATTTTGGATAATATAAAAAAAAAAAATTTACTAAAGAAGAGAAATGGGAGTCTCTGGACCTTGAAAAGCCCCATTAAAAGCTTAAAAGAAGATATAAGTTCTAATTTGATAACAGTGAGGAAAAGGGAGGAGAAAAAACCTAGTTGGTTCAAGAATAAGATGAAGAAATTAACAAGCCCAAAGTCGAAAAAAGAAGTTCCTGGAAAAAAAATCTAAGAAATTTATTCAATTCCCTATTCAAGTTTAAAGAAGTGAGGTCAATAGTAATTTATTTAAAAAAATCTATATAATGTATAATAAAATAATGATTTTTTTTGGCAAAAATATAAATAGTATTTTCGAAATTAAATAAGATCCTAAAAAATTTTTTGAAAACATGATATATGCCTATTCTTGTTTTATCTGTTCCCTTTCCTCTTTATCGGTTTCATCATTTTCATCATTTTCTTCCAAGCCCAAGGAGAAATCTTCAAATATGGCGAAATTTGATTCTCTCTTTTTGACCATGGGGCCGAAGTTTAGAAATTTGCTTTTCTTCAGCGAAGCAGAAAAAATGTTAGTATTTTTGATTGCACTTTGTGCTATCTTCGATTCAAGGAGATTTTTCTCAAACGAATTGTTGATATTCGGGTTAAAAAAGGAGTAAGCTTTGTTATAGATTTCATGCACTAGAAATTTGCAATTTCTTTCTTTTTCCATAAGATTCGCCTGTTCTTCCTCGAAATTCTTCAGAATATTCATCCATTTGGTTGTTAATAACTCGAAAAAAATTGATATTTTCTTTAATATCTCTGCCTCAACTCCACTTGACATTTTAATAAGTTCGTTGAGTTCTTTTTTCTTTTTTAAAAAGACACGCATTTTACTTTCGAAAAGCTTGGCGATTGCTGCGACGATTAAAATTGATATCAAAACAAAGAAAATTGTCAAAAAGGTTGTATAGTCTATATTATCTGTTATCGCCTCACCATTCTCGAAAAAAGCCTTTCTACCCACATTACAACTAGAGGCAGGCACAAAATGTTTCTGAATTAATGAATAGAAATAAGTAGTATCATTTTTAGCAAGAGCAATGGCTCTATTGGTAATTCTCAACAAATCATTGTTTTCATTGGTCCTCTTCATAGCCACTCCCATGTTGAATTGGAAGAAATCAATGGTAGAAATTTGATATGCGCAGTTGTTTTGAGCGATATTTGTCAAGACGCTTGCATCAGTGATGACAAAATCAAATTTATTCTCCGGAAGACCTGTTATCACATCCTCTGCAGGATCGTCATCAGTAAAATCAGCCTGATTAATGCTCATTCCATAGCTTAAAACAATATCATAATAAATGTGGATAGTATATGCTTGGCTGCCAGCTAGTTGCGATGGGGCCATTAATTGAGTGAAGTTATCTTTTTTATAACTGATGATAATACTGGAACCTAACAACATGATCAAAAATAATGCAGTGAAGACCATTGTTATTTGTAAACATTTGGCTTGGAATGAAATGATTTTGTGGCCCATTCGGAAAATGATTAAATAGGAATGCCAAAAGCCTTGTAACATAGAAAAAAACAAATTTTGTGAATAATCACGGTTTATATTTTTTTCATAGAGCAATAATAGTAATCCAACTAACATAAGACTGAAGAAAAATGAGAGCGTTGAATTCAAATCCATAAAGGAGCTCAGGGCGAATTCATTGTTGTTGGCTGAATATGATAAAGCCACTAAATTATCTTGATAAGTGGGGATCGAAAACATGTAACCAGATTTTATGCGGTCCGAATTTATTGTGAGGCCTCCAAACAATGTTGCAAGAGGAGATTGTAAATATTGTTGAAAGAGTTCAAGAACGGATGAATTATTAGTATCTGTGACACATTTAAAGGTATAATTAAAGTTTTCAAACTCACTTTGCTGAAGGTCACTAAGGCCTTTGTTTAAAAGCTCATATTCAAAACCTTGGAATTGGTTTGAACATGAACTCCAAGGCATGTAGTCGTCTAAAACAAAGTAGGTGAATAAGTTTGGCTGAGAATTACTCATTATGGGTTTTTTCGATTTTTGTATTTAATTATTTTTATTCATTTTTCATTTTGCCGGATTTTTAAAGAGAAAAATTATTTATGATGCTTTTTGTTCCGAATCGAATCGAAATAAGAATGCAAAAGTGCCTCTTTTGCCGTGATTCTTTCAGTCTAAAATAACATTTCACTTTAATAATTAAATTAAAAAAATATTTTTAATTACATGATCAATTTTCAACATCTTGTTCAATAAATCCAATGCTATCTCGTCACAAGAGTCTTCATTTTCTGTTGTAATTAGTTTCTCCCAACTTTTTTTGGAAAATCTTTTTTAAAAAAAACAGTAATTTTCAAAATTTTTTTCTCTTTCAACTTATTTTCCATGAGCCTTTGTTCTATCTCCCCATCAACTATCAAACCATACTTTTGGATATAGGCTTTAATGTCCTCAGTGCCAAAAAATCTGGCCACTTTCCACAAAATTTCCACATTTTGTTCTGCATAGAAGAGGTTCGCTCTTTTAAAAATCTGAAAATTATCTTCTGATGAAGCCGTTTAAATTGAAAAAACAGCAAAAAACAGAAAAGCCTACCATGGCAGCGAACATGATCCCCAGACTCCAAATGTCCAACGCATATTCATAATAATTGTTATTCAAAAGCAGTTCTGGTCCTTTGTAAGATTTCGAACAAACCTTTTATTTTATTTTTATTTTATTTTATTTTAAAAGACATTTTTTTTATCATACTCTAACATTATAGCTTGTATTTGGCAGGTAAAACTCTGCCAAACCCCAATCGATGAGTTTAATTTTATGAGTTTCTTCATTGACTATTATATTGCTAGGCTTGATATCTCGGTGCATGATGCCACAAGAATGAACTTGGTCCAAAGTCTTTATAAATGTAAAAATTAGGGGTGTTTCACAAGAAAATTACGCTTAGAATCTCGTAGAGGTACATTTTTATTTGGACATCATTCAATTTTAAGAAAATTTTGTGAAAATCCATCAAAGTGAAATATTCAAAAACAAGACTAATAGTGTGCGAGGCCTGGTCCAGGACTACATCATAAAGCTTGATTACATTTTCAACTTGGGACAGAGAATATAAAATTTTTATCTCTCTTTTTATTCGGTCGAAATTCACTAGAAATAAAAAAAATAAGTAAAAAACCAAGAAATTTTATTTCAGACCTGGCTTCAAAATTTTTATGATGACCTTTCTATTTTTCACCACATCAAAACCTGTATAAACATCGGAATACCTCCCCTTGCCAATTTTGGTGAAAAGCTCATAATCATCAGCCAAACTTTCCAAAAAGTATAAAAATTATGTTATAAATTCTTTTATACCCATATTTGATCTTATATTCCTTGTAATCATAATAGTCCTTGGGCTTAGACGCACATGCCTTTGCATAAAGTTTTGGGAGGGGACTCATTGAAGAGTAAAAATATTTGAGACTTCTCATAATTTTATTAAAACTTTAGGATTTTTTGTTTTTTAAATATTTCTTTTTGTTGAAATTTTAATATTTTTTTTTCTCTTTTTTTCTTTGTAATTCTGTAAGTTTTTTTCTAATTAAATGGGCACCAAAAACAGCAAACTTAAGCGCATCAACGATTATGAACTCAACGAGTTCGCCCGTCAAAGCGATCTCACTTTTGATGAAATTAAGGACCTGCATATCCACTTCAAATCCATATCCTCCCTCGAGAAAGATGATGGTGTTATAGATTACGAAGAGTTTTGTGGAGCTTTGAAAATGGAGAAATCTCTGATAGCTGAACGTTTCTTTAAGATTTTTGACCTCAACCATGATTCAGTCTTAAATTTCCGAGAGTTTGTCTTGGGGGTTTCAGTCTTGATAAATAATAATTTGGAATCCTTGACGAAGATTAGTTTTTCCATTTTTGATGTAGAGAAAAAAGGAGAAATCGATCGGGACAATTTCATTGAGATCATCTCAAGTTGCCTCGAAAAAGTACCTTCAATTTCAATTCCCAGAAGCACATTGGAAAGCATTGTCGATCAAACTTTTTCCAGTATTCAGAAAGAATTCAAAAGCAAGAGCACTTTGATTGAAGAAGAAGTGAAGCAGGAAGAAAAGTTAACGGTAAATTCTCAACAATATGCCGAAATGGTGAAAAGGAATCCAAACATTTTAAAATGGCTACAACTTGATTTGGAAAAAATAAAGTCTGGAGCAGAATTATTAATTAAAAACCCGAAAAAGTTTGTGAAAAAACAGATAAAAAATTAGGATTGTTTGTTCTACTTTGTGTTTTTTGTTACAACATTAAATGAATTTAATTTTTTTTGTAAAATAGAAGCTTTAAAAATGTTTTTTTTTAAATTAAAGCTATCTGGTATTTTCTGATTATTTTTTGATTTGAAAACTTTATTTGGACAGCTTATCATTCCTACATTTTTTTTGAAATATGGCAATAATTAAAACATAACTTATGCATCGTTGAGATATAATCACCAATTTTATCTTTAAAAATTTTGGGACTAAACAGAGAAATTTATTTCAGATTATTTAAAACTAAAAATTTAAAAACACAAAAAATTGTTTTTCTCCTAAAAAATTAGTTCCTTCTTTTTTTTT
>Ga0302186_10002839_pt1 | contig 13061 bp, 4 predicted proteins | sample II_Bog_E1_2_FD_198782 | JGI IMG/M metagenome (GOLD analysis project Ga0302186, IMG submission 198782) | Peat permafrost microbial communities from Stordalen Mire near Abisko, Sweden - II_Bog_E1_1 | ecosystem: Environmental > Terrestrial > Soil > Wetlands > Peat | place: Sweden: Abisko, Stordalen... | reverse complement strand
AGTTAAATTTTTAGGATTATAAATACTCAAATATTTTTTGATCCAAAAAAAATGATATTCTTTGAATAATTATTTTTAACAGGCTAGACATTATTAGGAGTTTAATCCATTGCGGCTGCTTCATTAATGCCGAAATAGAATATAGTAAAATATTCTTTCCAGATGAAATGAAACCAATGACTGCTGATTGCATAATGGCACTTTCCATTGCCAAAAGCCGGAATCGTTTGATTGAAGCTAATCTTTTTGAAAGTTAAAAACAATTAAAAAATTTACTTTTTATGTCAGGAGAAAAATTTATATGAAAACTATTTCTGCTTCCCATATCAATCGCATTTTCTGCTTTTAGAGCCTTTATTAATGATTAATGGCTTAATAAGCTTATTAATATTTTTTGAATTGTTTTATTTTTTTTGAATTTTTACATCAATGGGTTTTAAACCGAAGTGTTGGCATACGCAACTCTTCGTCCTTTGCCCATATTATACTTTTGATAAAATAATTTACAAAGAATTTTATTTGTTAATTAAAATGACGAAGTATAAATACTTTTTTTTAAAAAAATTTTATATTATGATTTATTTAATTTCATGAATTTGATATGAAGAATTTAAATTGACTCCAAATTAAATGATTGATGCCATATCAAAAAGTCCTATATTTAAAATCATTAAATCATAATGTTCCGATAAGAAGTTTTTTGCATTTTTCATTGTCTCGATAATTTAGGGATTTTAGGGTAGAGATTGCCAAGACAGGCAACTTAACTTGCCATTGTTTTAATATATCTTTGTCAATTTACAACTCTTGTTAAATGGATTTTTGATAAGATTAATTCCACATATCGCATTTAGTTCTTATCAAATAGGTATCCTTTGGCTTAATTTTATTTAAAACTAAAATAATTTCTTTACAGCTTTTAGCAGTATCAGGATAAAGGAGAAATATTCTATCAACAGTGTTAAAAAAACTGAGAGATTCAGGATTGAAAAAACTGAATTTCTAATTTATTCCTACATATTCCCAAATGTGAATGTTCCCATTTGTTGCCACTTATGTTGCAAAGAGGGTACCTATCTATCCTAAACCGACTGGAACTTTCAATCCTGTACAGTAGTTAATAAAAGAGGATTTTCCAACTGAGATATTTCCGATGATAACATGATTTTTATGTCCATATAAACTTGAAATAGGTTGAGAAATCTTAAGTTTGTGTAATTTTCCCAAAAAAGCTGAGAAATCTGTTTCCTTCCACTCCTCATATATCTAATGATTTTGCAATTATTGTGATTTTTTTATGGTCTCTTAATAGTTTTTTTGAAGAATTGATAAATTTAACTGATTCATAACTTAATGGTTCGTCTTGGACTAAGTGGTATTCTGAAGTTTACTAAGTAAATTAGAAATTTATTTGGATTTATTCGCTAATTCAGCTTCAATTTTTATGAGTTTGAATTTTAGACTTTAGTTCTAAATCGTAGTTGTTCGCAATAGTTAAATTAACTCAATATTTCTCCGTTTGAGATCCTCATCTACCTTTTATGCGGATATCATTTTAATTGGGTTCATGACCTTAAAAGAAACCCCCATTTCCTAGGCCCAATCCTATAAAACAGAGATTATTTCAGAAGTTATCATTACAGCGGTATTGAAATTTTTATCTGGAGAGTGCCCTTTATGAATTCCTACGAGTTTTAGCCTATTATTCTCATCAAACACTGCATTAGAGAAATTAACAAATAATACAGATTAGATGCTATGAGCTATGCCATGAAATATTTAATTACACTTTATAATATTTTAAAAAGTTTAACGTCAGAGAGATGATAATTTAAATAATTGCTGCAGCTAGGTCGGAGAACCGCTTTGTCCTGATTGAGTATCAATTTTATAGTAAAGAATTTTATCCTTTATTAAGTTGATTTTATTGGAGTGAAACATTAAATTTTAGCTTTTTATTCCAAATCCGCAAACCGTTACTTCTAATTAACTTTAGACGTTTTGATAAAGTTGAAAGTACTGATCTCTGTGAATATCTTCCGACAGTCTTAAGAGAGCAAAATCATATCTAGCAGTTTTTTATAATATTGGCTCCATTTGTTTGTTGATTTACTGTTGCTTTGCCTTACTTGTAGCATTATACAATTTTTATTTGAGAGGTTCCCATTCATTTTTTTATACCGTCTTAAATTACAGAAGGATGCAATAGTCTTGAATTACATATTCGTTTAATAGTGCCCTTTTGTTGCATTCGTCAAAAATTGTAAATGTTATTTTTTAAAACTCCTTTGCATTGAGTCGCTCACTGAATCCCTCAAAGGTATGAGCTGCAGTGAGAACGAGTGATCTGGATATGAGGAATCCAGTTCCAGCTTGGCTATTTTTATCTTTCAGAACGATTTTTATCTTTCCGATGCAGTTATATGGAAAATTAATAAGGTCTGACTTCATTACCTGTTTTCTCTGGTCTTCTTTCCCAAGGATTAGCTCGTTATAAATCATGGTGAATAGAGAAATAAATTAAATATTAAATACAATTATCTTTATTTTATAAATAAGTATAAAAATTATCAAGCAACAAAACCTATTAATTAGATCCTATCTAATAATTTTATTAGAAAAATATTATTTTCTTTTATTTTCATTTTTGCCAAGAATCAATTGTTTAAAAGATAAATGTAATAAACTTAACTTAAATTTTATTTATGAGAGATTTTAAACAATTTAATTAGTAAATATACAAAAAATATACATTAACATTGTACCGAGTATCTTTATTCCTTTTCAATATGAGGATTTTTAAAAAATTCAATCATGGCCATCAAAGATATGATATTCATCTCATTAATCGAAGATGTTGATTCAACAGTACAACAGTGATTCCATCCTGCGTATTCTTGAATAATCTCCCCAAAATAAATTTATAGTTTAAGTAGAGGATTAATTTTGCAATGGTGATTTAAATAACTTAAGCTTTCTATAAATTAAGCAATTTGTATTTAATTTTACAGTTTTTAAATTTAATAATTATCTTTTTCTCATAATAACTTGATTTTGCATGAAAATATTGGGTAAAATTAACATATAAGAATATTTAGTTAATTAATTATTTAAAGAACCATTAGAACCTATTTTAGAATAATCATTTTTTCAGCATTTTACTTTGACAATATTTAATGACTGAGATAATTAACAATTGTTTAAATTAATCATTATTCCATTGTTGAAATATGATTCCTTTCCGATTTATTGATCGAATGACAAAGATAATCCATAAACATTTAATTCAATTATTTTTCATTTATATTTGTTTGTATTTTATCAATAGCCAACCATGTGACTGTTTGAATATCTTAAATGATCTAGAACTAAATTCAAGTGTCATATTTTAATTTTAATTGAAAGGTAATTAAATTTGAGCATGGCAAGATAGGATTTACTATTTTTAGGATATTATGGCAAGGAGAATATTATTATTTTTTCAGTTTGGAAATAAATGTTTAAAACCCAATGATGGATGTCTGAATATTTGTTATTTTCCTTAGAAAATTACTAATTTATTCAGCTTCACTTTTGATTAGTATAAGTTGAAGTGGCCGAACTTTGCAGAATTGGCTACTTTTGTATTTTCGGAGGATATCAACTTGTTGGACTGAGACCAGCCATCGAAAACGAACAAAACAATTAATTTAATGCATACCAATACATTAAATAAAGATATGGTGAAATCAAGCAGAAAATATCTGTGTACCCATCTAAAAACGTACAAAGGTAATATAGCCTGTCGGAGATATCTCTATGCCTTCTCCATGTCTCTTACCACGTGACCAATTGCCTTCATATCGAGATCCGTCTACGCAAGTGTAGACTCCATATCCACATTTTTCACCCATTTTGTAGTTTCCTTAATAAAAATTGCCCGACTGCCATATGTATTTTCCTTGGCCATGATACTCTCCATCTTTGAACTATCCTTCGTATTTATGGGCATGTGATTTAAAAATTCCATATCCTTAGAATTTACCATTGATAAACTCTCCTTCGAACTACTCCCCATTATTGAAAATCAGTTTGCCTCTTCCAGATTTGAGGTTGTTCTTAAACTTGCCGTGGTAAGTATAGAAGCTTATCTTCTCTTGCCTACCCTATCCTTCAAATTGATAATTTTTGAATTCTCCCTCGTATATCTATTTCTGATCGAACGAAAAATATTTTCCTTTGATGAGTTCACCATTTTCAAAGAGGCCTGTGTAAGTAGCGTAATTTCCTATAAACACTCCCTATCCATTGGCCTGATCATTCCTCCATTATCCTTGATAAAAAGTACCGTTGGGCCAAAAAAGCGTTCCTTTTCCATCCTTGAATCCTTTGTCTAGTTATCCCTCGTATATTTAGCCGTTGTCATATGTAACTCTAGCAAGTCCTCCAGGAAGGTATTCTATATTTGGTAACTCTAAATAAGTCATTATTTACCGTTAATCTGCGATTTATTAGGTTACATTTCAGTCTTTTCCCCAGTTTCAAAGATATTATTTTCTTCCTAATTTTCTTTTTTTAAAAATTAGATTACATTCTCATAGTTGTTCATGAAATTTATGTTTAAAGGCAAGATTTGATCGATTTCATAATTTTAAGAGTTAATGACTTATTTTAATTTTAAATTCTCATCATCCAAAGCCTCGATTTAATCTTGCTGAAATTTATTTACTAAATCTTCTCCTTTATTAAGTTTAAGTTATAAATTTTGTATGTCAGAAATTGCATGTTGAAGTTTGATGTTCAAATCAAAAATTTATTTGGATTTATTGGCTAATTCAGTTTCACTTTTGCTGAGTCTAAGCTTTAGGCTTTAATTGTCATATAAAAATCAAACTATCAGATTGCTTGCATTACTCTTTATTTTATTTGTACTATAAAGATTAGATCTAAATTAGATCGAGTCAAAGAGGATTTGTTATATTCATCCTTATTGATTTACTGTTACTGTTTATGCAATATTTTGCAAATTATTCATCGCTAATGACATCAGTTATTTGTTTTAACCTATCAGTTAACTCGATATTCCTCAACTTAATTACCTCGCCTATCTTTTTTGATGCCGTTGGAGATGTTGTTTCTTTTGTTGATTTGGAGGTCGGATTCATAACTCTAAAAGATGCTCCCATTTCCAAAGTCCACTCCTACAGCGCAGAGACTATTTCAGGAGTTATCATTACTGCCATATTCAATCTTTCCGCTTGTGAAAATCCCTTATGTATGCCGACAAGTTTTTAGAGGTTGTTTTCCTTGACGAATACTGGACAGCCACTTTGACCTCCTAAAGTATCAATGTTGTAATAAAGAATTCCCTCTTTAATTGAGCTAAGCGGATTGGAATGATACTTTAAATTTTAGCTGTCAGAAAATCCACAGACTGTGACTTAAGATAGGCTGCTCAAATTTTGGTGTAGTTGAAATTATTCATCTCTTTTGATATTATGGGAAAGCTTTATCAAGGCGAAGTCATATTTAGCGGCTTGAAGGTAAATAGGACTTATTTTTTCCATGATTTTTTCCTGAATGATTTCACTTTGAGCTTTTTATAGTTATTGCATAGCAGGTAGCCATATGTCTTTTTCAAATTGCTTATACTGTGAACAAACCCCTATAATCTTGAATTTTATATTAGTTTTTTATTGCCACCTCATTGTTATCATCGTAGATTGAGAAAGAGAAAGATGATAATTCCTTGCTTTTCATTTGTTCGCTCAGCCCTTCAAATGTGTGGGCCGCAGTGAGAACCAAAGAACTTGAAATTAGAATCCCAGTTCCAGTAATAGCTCCCCATGAACCCTTTTTAGTGATGCTGATTCTTCCAATACAGTTATTGGGGAAGTTGAGTAGATTGTGCTTGCTCACCTACAGCCTTCTATCCTTTTCCTCGAGGAGATGTTCGTTCCACAATGACATATTTGAGAGAGGAAAATATAATTAAATGATAAATGAATCTAAATTTAATAGCTAAATAAATCAGGTAAATTATTTTTGCAAAATAAAATACAGATTTTCCGAAAGAATTAATATTTAACAATTGAACTTTCTAAAAGATGTTTTTTCATGAGTAAACATGAGTATAAACCAATTATCAAAGGGCTATTTAAAATAAGAAGAGGTTATTCAATAATCGTATCATATTTCTGAAAATTAGAGGCAAGAAAATTATAGGTTTAGATAATTACTAAAATTTTTAAAAATCAAAAAGATATTTTTAAAAAATAGTTTGGACAAAATTTAGAATTAATCGGAAACATATACATTTTGGATATTTTAAGGGTGAAAGAATAATTAGTGGGGTTCATTTCAAAGGTAGATTTGTTGACTCATTATCCCATTGAGTGGTTTTTAGAGATAAATTCTATCCTCATATGATATTTATTCATTATCTTTGGAAATTATCAAAATGGGAATTTACTGCCAATATAGACAAATATATATGAAATAGCAATTTTGTTTAAATAATATGGTTGAGCTGGTACTGAAATTTTATTCATGATTTATTTTCAAAAAGAATATAATGATGATTAGTAGAGATTCTCTATTGTGCGGCCATTCTATTTACATAAATGATTGGAGATGGTATCGACAACCAAATTCAAACTATTGCTATTTTAATTATCCCTCCTTATGTATTTCTCATTTGGTATTGATAAACTGTCAGCCTATCTATTTCCCAATTTGGCTGAGGTAATTGATATTTTTGAGCCATTTTTTATCGATACCTATTGAATTAAAATATAATTTCCTATCAATTTTAATAAAAACCATGTTTTATTAAATTTTCATGACTGATCGTTTTCCAAGTATTTCAATCTAAAAGTAAATTATCTTCAAAAAATTCAAACAATCCTTATTTGGAAATATTGAACAAATCGTGGATCATATAAAATGGATGCATAATTTAAGTGGCAATAAGTAATCAACTATCACGCTTCATTCTCCTCCGCTTCGCCCTCCTCATCAGCTGTCGCATCTTGATACTGCTGATACTATGATACTAAATCGTTCATATTAGACTCAGCCTCAGTAAACTACATCTCGTCCATACCCTCTGCGGTATACCAGTGAAGAAAAGCTTTTCTCCTAAACATTAAACCAAACTGTTCGCCAATTCTCTTGAACATCTCTTGGATGGCTGTAGAGTTGCCAATGAAGGTGACTGCCATCTTGAGACCTTTAGGTGGAATGTCGCAAATGGAAGATTTAATGTTATTCGGAATCCATTCCACGAAATAGGATGAGTTCTTGTTCCCCACATTGAGCATTTGCTCATCAACTTCTTTTGTAGACATTCTTCCACGGAAAATTGCAGAAGCAGTCAGATAGCGACCATGACGAGGATCAGCCGCGCACATCATATTCTTCGCATCGAACATCTGTTGTGTAAGCTCAGGGACAGAAAGGTTTCGATAAATGCTGGATCCTCTTGAAGTAAGGGGAGCAAATCCAATCATAAAGAAATGAAGTCTTGGGAAGGGAATCAGATTGACAGCAAGCTTTCTGAGATCAGAGTTTAATTGACCTGGGAACCTCATGCAGCAGGTAATCCCAGACATGGCTGCTGAGACAAGATGATTCAAGTCTCCATATGTTGGTGTAGTCAATTTGAGAGTTCTGAAGCAAATGTCGTAAAGAGCCTCATTATCAATGATCATGCACTAATCAGCATTCTCTACCAATTGATGAACTGATAGAGTCGCATTATATGGTTCAACGACTGTATCCGAAACTTTGGGTGAAGGTACGATAGAAAAGGTTTCCATGATCCTATCAGGGTACTCTTCTCTTAATTTAGAAATCAAAAGTGTTCCCATTCCAGAACCAGTTCCTCCTCCTAAAGAGTGGGCAATTTGAAAGCCTTGAAGGCAGTCACAGCCTTAGGCTTCTTTTCGAGTGACATCGAGGACAGAATCGATGAGTTCAGCTCCTTATGTATAATGACCTTTAGCCCAGTTGTTTCCTGCTCCAGTCTGTCCAAATACAAAATTATCTGGTCTAAAAAGCTGTCCAAAGGGCCCAGCTCTAACCGAATCCATAGTTCCTGGTTCCAAATCCATGAGCACAGCTCTGGGGACATATCTGCCTCCAGTAGCTTAGTTAAAGTAAACGTTAATTCTTTCCAATTGGAGATCAGACTCACCATGATATGATCCTGTTGGATCAATACCATGTTCATCTGAAATGATTTCCCAAAACTTGGCACCAATCTGGTTGCCGCACTGACCTCCTTGGATATGTACAATTTATCTCATTGTTCTCAATCTGTAATAAATGACTATTGCTTGATTAATTATAGGATTTATAAGTTTAATTTAATTAAAAGTAATTCTTAAATAAATATTTATTAGAATTAATTCTTAAATAACATTTTTCAATATGAAAAATCTAAGAGTAAAACAATACAGAATCTTAATAAAAAAATCATTTTGATAGTTAGTTGATGATTGTATTCTGCTTATTCGAGTAAAATATTTATGTTATAGGATTATAGTTTCAAGGCTTTTATTTGAATTAACACAATCAATTAAAAATAAATCATTATTACCATACTATGGAGATGATACGATAGATACTTGATTTATTGTATTTGAAGAATGTGTACTTAAGTTGATTATTTTCAGGCGATAAAAATAATATTCCAAGATACTTAACTAATGATGTTTTAATTAAAATGTCACATGAAGCAGATTACATCTAAAAATAGATTATGATTATCTCAGCCACTGTAAAAATTTGATGTTTTTAAATTAAACTCATTTTAAAAGAATATCATAATTACTTATTTGTAAATTATGAGATCCTATAGTCAAATATTAAGTGTACCAATGATGTTTTATTGCTATCTAGAAATATCCTATATTCTTCAATACTTTTGAATAAATAGAAAGTTTAATATACCAAAACCGAGAACTATTTCAAGTTCAGATCTTGATATTATTACATTATCATATTTAATAAATTAAATTGCCTATTAAAGAGTCATCGATCAAAATTAGATCATTTTATCATGGTTTTCAGGTTAAACCATTAACTTCAACCGTTGAATCAATTGTTGCTCGTATTAAATGTTTGTTTCATCGACCTCACTCAACCTTGTTTCGGTTTCCCCTAAAATTTATTTCTGCGAGATCTACTTATAGAATAAACATACGATAAGCCCCTGAATTGTCTTTTTCATAGATTTTTTGAGGAATCCCTTGTTAATTGGTTTAGTTTTATCGTTTAATTGGTGTGCTGCCGTCTTTGTCCATATCGATTGGATGAGATCTTCAGGCAATTTTGTCATTTTAATTTGCACTTCCTAAAGGTTAGCTAAAATATCCTTAACCCTGTGAATTTTGGAAGTATAAACAAGTTTATGGTCAAAGTGATTGGAGTTCATGCTACAATTGAATAATTTCAGTTATAGTTTTTAAATTTTTAAATTTTAGATAAAGGTACCAAGATACTCTAAATACCTTTGATAGATAGTTTAATAAAACTTAATCATTTCTCTCAATTCTTGTTATAAGGATATAATTTAAGTGTTCCATTACTAAATGTTGCTACCTCCTTGAATTGAACCAAAATATATTTTTTTTCCTTTATTGTAATTTCTTAAAGATATTTTACAATGAAGGAGAGGATTTTATTTGTTAGCATTAAAGAACACGGTGGTGTAGTTCAAATTTGTCAAGTGTTTCAGAAATTTATCTTGTAGAAGATATCCAAGGATGAATCCTTATTAAAGTTTGTAATAGCATAGTATTTTTGATAAAATCAATCTAAAATCACAGCATAATTTCTTATCATATCTGAAAAGAGGCATGATGACTGAGGAACTGAAAGACTTTGCAGAAATATATTTATCAATTTAATGTTAGTTGACTGAGGTCATCGAAATTAAAACATGAAGCATGCTTAATCTTTAATATAAATGTATTTACCTGAAATTTAAAGCGATAAGTGATATCGACTTATATTCTCATTAAAATAAACTTCTTTTACTATCCAAACAATAGATTGTGGGCATAAAATTTAAGAATCAACTGAACTTTTAGATTAATATTGTGAAAATTTGTAATTTTTATTGAAATAAATTTGTTAACAACATCATTTAAAGCATAAATATCTTCCATAATCCTATTGAAGAATATGGAGAATTTCAAGAAAATATTAAAATTGAATTCAGTAATACATAAACTTATTGTTTCTCTTTAAATTATATTTTTTCCTAATTACAACTGTCTATTATGTTTAATTACAAATTCTTTTTGAGTTGGTCATTAGAGTTTATTTAATTTTTGATTGTATATCTATCTCACATCCTTTCGAGGCCATTACAATTTTTTTCCAAGCTTAAATCAAATATCTTTTGCTCTTTAGTCTTGGGATTATCCACACGCAGCTATATTTATGATCAAGGGCTCATCAAATAAATCATCAAATAAAACTTCGATATTTTCCATAAAATAATACTTTTTAAAAAAATAATTTAAAAGTAATCTCAAAAATCAATAAAATAATAATAATTATATTTATTTAAACAAATAAAGTTCATGTCCTCTATCAAACCAGTCTTAGCACTTCTCTTGGGTATTACATGTTTAATAGCTGGGATTATTCTAACTGTCAAAGTCCAACATCCTTGCAATTATTGTGAAGTATATACAGCTTAGACTTAATAGGACGGAAAAATTATCTGTTGTACGGAGGATCTTATTAGCTGCAATGATCCAGATTATGCCTTTGAGTGTATAGAATATATATATCTAAAAGATTATATGTATGCATGCTGGGGGATAATCGCAATAATAGTGATTTGTGGAGTTCTTTATTGTATTTCTCGTTGATTGTTCATGTTTCTTGATTGCAAATTCAACTAAGTTTTAATTTATAAAAGACTTTTCGATGATTATTATTTCTATTCATACCTTCAATTTAGATTTTATAAAGTTGAAGTTAGATTTAAACAAAAAATTTATTGCAAAATAACATTAATTAAAATAATACGCACTTTTATTTTATCCTCGAAGAGTTCCTGTATTTCTATCGTATATTATAACATTTTGATTTTGATAGAATGTAAATATTACAACATTAATATTGTTATCCTTGATAAATATTTTTGATTAACTTGCTAAAAATTTCTATTGTTGCTAAAATAAAAGTAAGTATTTACAATTGCCAAAACTGGATGGAATCTTAAAAAATAAAAAAAACTACTACTTGTAGTTAAAAATAACGCAAATATCATTGATTTTTTTTAAAAAAAGATTAAAATGACCCTCTTGAAAACAGGATCAATAACTCTTAATAAAGGTTTAAAAAGAATCAAATAAAATGATAATATCATAAAGCAAATATATTGAAGCACTTATTTCATTTTTGCAATTTGAAACTGATATAGAGAGCATCATTAATATAAATCATATTATTGCTAATAAAGAAATACATATTTTAATGCATTTGAGAGGATATCTTTTATCTTAAATTGTTTTGATGGCAAAAGAGTCTCTATTGAACTTTTGTTGCAATGGAATTTACTTGGATTTAATAAATATTTTCAGCCTGATGATTCTCAATCAGCTATTTTATGTTGGGCTCAATGAAAGATAGACCTACCTAATTTTGTTATTCAATTGAAAATCAATTAGAATTGAGTTTGATGATTACATCAATAATAAAATACAATAAGATATATATAAATAAACTCTATTTGAGAGATAAAAGATCAGTCAAGTACTTTAGCTATTACAAATTATTATCTTTAACAAATTTATTTTTACACCATTTTAAATCTGTAAGAAGGAAAATTCGTTTAATATCAAAGATTAATGATTATCAGTTTATTAAAAGCCGTTCGATAAGTCAATCTCCAACTTTTTGCATCATCTTTGAAAAGTCATTGTAGGGCAAAATGTCAGGCTACAATGTTATACAATATGCGATTACAATTTACTTTTAAAGTGATCTCTTTTTTGCTCAAGGAGTGTTACAACCCAAGACAATGTCAGTCATTGGCTTTTTATTGGTACATTCATCTGTTCTAATTGAATAGATAATAAATTAAGATGCCAAATTATAAGTAGTTAATTGCTGATGAAGTTAACGTAAAATCTCTCTGAAAAAATCATTAAAATCCAAATCTATCCATAAATTCAGAAACCTTGATATTAAATTTCAATAAATTTATAAATTTCGCGAATTTGAATTGAGTCACGCTATGAACCACAGGATAATTACTAGTTTAGTTTTTCTAATCGTCAATCCCTGTTTCATGTATCTAGTAATGGAAAGCCATCATGAATACAATTATTTTAGTTATGATGCTAAATTTAATATCAATCAATTGACATGGACCTTTTTAAAAAGGTCTATTGTCCCTATCTTCCCAATAATTGACAAATACGAATAAATTAAAGCTTTTCCTCAATATTTTGTGAACTAGTAGAATTGCTCGCTTGCTTCACTTGCTCAGATGATAAACATTTATAAAAATATGAAGGGAAATATTGTTGTGGGCACCTTAATCCGCATGTCTACGCTCTTCGTTTGATGTTATAACCAAAAATTACATTGTTACAACAAAAATAAAAGAACTTTTTTTAGGAATGAGAAAATCTTTTAAAAAACTGATGCGAAACATCCGAAGAAGTAAGTTTAAAGGAATGCAAACTATTGTCTTAGGAAAATTTTTAACAAAAAATTATCGAAGATTTCCATGAAGTGAGTTATCTTGATAATTCAATTTATTCTGTTACAAAAATGATTTGTTTTTAAAGATTGAATATTCATATCATTTTTGTGGATTATATAAATAATCTAGAATATTAAGACATAAAGAAATCTCTTCAAGAAATAGCTTAAAATATAAATTATTTGGGATGGCCGAAAAATTGTAAAAAAACATCAATAACAATAAAATCACTCGAATCATCTTGGAAAATCTTATGAAATCAGCAAAAATATATTTGTCCAAGCTTTTTGTTATATATACAATTTGTTTCTGAGTAAGTCACATACTTTAGATATTTTTAGTTTGT
>Ga0302186_10002838_pt1 | contig 13065 bp, 3 predicted proteins | sample II_Bog_E1_2_FD_198782 | JGI IMG/M metagenome (GOLD analysis project Ga0302186, IMG submission 198782) | Peat permafrost microbial communities from Stordalen Mire near Abisko, Sweden - II_Bog_E1_1 | ecosystem: Environmental > Terrestrial > Soil > Wetlands > Peat | place: Sweden: Abisko, Stordalen... | reverse complement strand
TTATCTAAATTATTATATTTAATTACTAGTTTTAATTAAAATTTTATTTATTTATTATTATTATATAGTTTAAAGATAATAACTTAATAAAGATTAAGATTAGTAATTTTGATATTAAATCTTTTATTTTGAATCTTCTTATAAATAATAGTCTTTTATTTAAGAATATTAAATATATTTTAAACTAGATATTTAGTATTTTTTAGTATATTAAAATAATTATAAAAAATATAGTTAAAAAACTTCTTTATAAATATATTCTTTTTGACTATAAGAAAATATATATAAATAATATTAAATTTTCAAATATTTAGGAAAATCTTACACAAACTTTTGATTTAAATAAAAAATACTTATTTTATTTATTAATATAGTTATTTGTATTTGTTATAATAAGTATTTGTTAATAAAGTTTGTTATTTATATATTTTTTATAGTAAATACTACAATAATTTTCTTTATAATATAGGATTTAGAACTAATTAGAATGTTTATAATAAATATAATTTTATAATACTAGTATTGAAGATGTTTTATTAGATTTTTATAGTAATTTTATTAAAGTTTTATAAGATTCTTATCAAAATAAATAGTATTTTTATAATAGTGATTAATTATTTTAATTTTGTAATATAGTAGAATATAATTTTTATTAGTTGTAAATTTAGTAAAATAATAGAATAAGATATTATATTTAAATTTATTATTATTACTAATTATTATTTGATAAAACTTGTTAAAGTCTATAATAAGATTATTATAAATATATTTATAAATAATCTTAAAAATTATAATAAATTATTGATTTAGTTTTTTGACTAATAAAAGATCTTTGAATCTAACTATACTATTAATTTGGAAGATAATAAATAGAATTACTATTTCTATAGTTAAAATATTATTCTTAGAGATTTCTTATCAAAAAGGGTTTTGTAGACAATAGAAAATAAATATAGATTATCTATTAGTTAATAGTAAGTTTAAGAGTATTACGATTATAAATCAGATCTTATAATAATATAATACTTACTTATATTGTTTTTTAATTATAGTATTATTCTTTTTTATATTTGTTTTATAGATCTTTATTTATTTACTATTATTCTCATTAATATTATTATTATTAGGATTGATTTTATATAGATCTTTTAATTTAGATTTCTTTTTATTTATTAGTTTTGAATAGTCTAGTATATTAAAAAATAGAATAAAACTATAGATATTATCTTTCTTAGAATAATCGAAGAAATTATTATTCTATAGTATACTAGTTATAATAATCTTAGGTAAATTATTATTATTTTAATTAAAAGATTTAAAAACTAAATTAGAAATAAAATAAAATATTATCTTAAAAGTAATAATATTAATTTTTATAATTTAAAGAACTTGAATATTATATTTATTGGTAACTAAATAAATATATATAATCAGATTCTAGTAAGTATTATTTATTAAAGGTTTATTATAGAAATAATAATTTTTTGTTATAGAAGACTTATCTTAATCAATATAGATATTATTCTTTAATACTAAATATTTATTAGGAAAATTCTTGAACTAATTATAGAAAGGATTATTGATCTTTTGTTTTTTAATATAAATATTAAGAAAATATAAGAAAAATATAAGTAGATAAATTTGACTTTGGATATTTAATTAAAATCTTATACTTTTATATTTTCTTTGATATTATAAAAACTAAAATATTATTAAAAAGAAATTATAATTTGGGATATACCAAATCATTTAAAAAAATATTAAAATTAAATAATAAGATTTTATAAATTCAAAAGATAACTAAAATCTTATTATTTATATTATAATCTTTAGATAAATCAAAGTACTTAAAAAGTTTATATTTACTAGAATATAATATCTTAAAATCTTTAATATAAAGTATATTAATATTGATTATTAATAATATATACTTAGTATTCATAGAATTAAATACATTATTGATTATATAAAAAGCTCTAATAATAATAATAAAATATATAAACAAGTATTTTTTATATTAATAAAGTTTAAAATAAAAGATAAAAAACTTATTTAGATTATTACCGATCAAATTTACTTAAAAGATTTTACTATAATACTTACTATTAAAAACAAAGTAAATAAGAATATTAGCAATTTTTTTTATAAGATATTTCTTATTATTAGATTATATAATCAAATCTATAGAAAAAAATATTATATTAATTATAATTAATAAATAGTATTTTAGAGAGTATAATAAAAATCTATAAAAATACTTATATAATAAAGTATAATTATACTTGTATTAAAGATTATTTTAAATTATAGTAGTAATTATAAAAATAAAGTTTACAAAAAGATTATAATTTATATAATAATTTTGTAGATTAAATATATATATTAGTACAAAAAGTATTTAATAAGATTATTTGTTTATTATATAGAGAAATAGTAAATAAAATTTGTTTTTTAAATAAACTATAGTATAAGAAGAATATATTAAGATTATTATAAATACTAATATATATCTTATAATAAATTATAATAAAATTTATATAGTAATAATTTTAAAAAGTTATATTAAACTAGAGTTTTTAATTTTCTAGAGACTCTGTATTATATTTAGAAAATACTTTTTTATAATTGAAATATAAAATTGTAAACTTAATAACTATTATTAGATTTGTTAAAAAAGAGATTTGTTAAGGTTTTTATAGATATTAATAAATATTACTTTAATAATTATAATAATAGTTAAGAAAAAGAGTAGATAGTATTTTAATAAAATATAAAACTCGTTTTTGTATTTTACTAAAATATATAATCTATAGTCTATAATAGGTAATTACAATAATTAAGCCAATCTTTTTGACTAATCAGTCTTATAATTATATATTATTTTAGAAATTTATTAAAGAAGACTTTACTAAGATTTTTAAATAGTTTTTAGATAATCTAATCATTTAATATAATAGAATATTTAACAATAAGGTTAATCTTTTACTTTATATAGTTCTTTATTAATAATTTTCTTAATAATATAATAATGTTTTTTATTAACAAAAATAAGATTTGATTTAGATTGAGAATAGTTATAGAAATCCTTTTTAATAGGTTTTAAATACTTTACTAAAATAATAAAACAAATTTCTTTTAGTCAATTAGATAATTTAATCTTATATACTAAATTACTATAAGAATATATAATATCTAATAAACTAACTTTAAAAAAGAAAAGCTTTATTTAATTTTATAAATAATCTTTTTTTTAATCTTTTTTGATTAATTTAAAATGTAATATATTTTTGAATTTTAATAAAATATATTTTGTATTATAATATAATTTTATTTTTACTTAAATAAATTTGACTAAATTAACTATTTCTTAATAAAGATTGATTTTTTATTAAATAAACTCTAGAGTATTTGACTTGTTTAATAAAAATTCTATTTTGATATTTCTTTTATATATAAATATAAATAGATTAGATTTAGTAAAAGTATTAATAGTAGAATTTATATAGAGTTATATATATAATAATAAATTTTTCTATTTAAATTAATTGTATTTGTCTTCTACAAAATATCTATAAATATATAATTATATATTCTAATTGACTATCTATTTAAGAATAGTAAAAGATTATAAAAACTAGTTCTATTTTAGTAAAAGAAAAGAGTTATATTTAATAATAAAAAATAGAATTTTATGATTTCTTTGCTATAAAAGTAATAAATCTTTAATAAAATCAAAGTAAAATACTAAAAAAAGCTTTTTAAGATATTTGATTAACTAAAATAATTTTTATAGTAGATTATATTTTGATTTAATTTTTTTTATATATAAGACAATATAATATTTACTTTAAAATTTTGTACTATATTTTAAGAAAATAGATATAAAAATATAATAAATTATAAACTTAATCTAGATTAATATATACTCTATTATTATAAAATATAATTAAAAGTTATAGAAAATACTATTTAGAAATATAGAATTAGTATTATCCTTTTTCTATAAAGTATAGAAGTTTTGTATTAAAATCTATTTAAAAGTAATATAGAATTATAATAAGATTATCTATATTTATTAAAATCTTATTGTATATTTTAATAAGTATATTGTATACTTTGCAAAAAATTAGATTAAATAATATTTTTTTGATAATTTCTTTTAAAAATCTAGATTTAATATATAAACTAAATATAGTAGATATATAATATTTTTTTTAATTTGATTTCTAATTATTATCTATTTTCTTTAATAATAGAAAAAGAGAACTAAATATTATTAAAATTCTATTATTAGTAAAGGAAATAATAAAAATAGTTTTGTTAAAATAAATATTTTTTATAATTAAATTTCTTATTTATACTAGAAAAGTTTATATATATTAAAACTAAATATAATCTTTATATAAAATAAATGTATAATACTCTAATAATAATAAAATAATATTGTTAGGGGATAAAATAATATTATCAAAAGATAAAGTAATATTATAATAGAATAAAGTAATATTATCAGGAAATTCTCTGGAAAATCTTGAAAAAACATCTGTATTTGTATACAGTTTACCAGGATAATACTTAATTTCTATTCTATTAATATACTTTTAAAAAAATAGTTATTAATTTGTTAATCTATTAAAATATTTTTTATATACTAGATTAAGATCTTTGAAAGTATTAGTAATTAAATTATAATTAGTATATATAATTAATTTACTATAATTTAAATACTATAAAAGTTTTTATAGTATTTATATAAAAACTTTTATTTTGAGTTTAGTAAACCAATATTTCTATTCTACTAAAATAAGATTCTAAGATAAAAATAAAATAAAATACTTAATTTTATCTTCTTCTATTTAATAAAAATTATATTAAAACCTTTATTATTATTATTATTTATATATAAAATAAAAGATTTATTAAAGTTTAGAAATACTAATTAAAAAACTTTATAAAAATAATTTTTCAAAGTTTACTATACTTATTTATAATTTTTTAAAAACTTTTAATTATTATTAACTACTTTTATAAAACTTCTCTTTCTAACAAAGACTATATAAGACTTTTTATTTATAAATAAGCCCTTAAAATCAAATATTTTAAATTCTTATAAAAACCTTATAATACTTATAAAGTACAATATAAATTTTCTATAGTAATCAAAGAAATCATAATTATTTTCTAATTTAATAAGATTCTCTAAAAATTTAAGAACTTTAATAATTTCTACCTTATCTTTAATTATATTAAAATTAAAATAATTTATCTAGTATTCTAAGACTTTTAATTTTTACTATATAAAATAATATTTAATTTATAAAATAGGTTAAGAATAATTGATAAATATTTAATATAGTTTTTAATATTCTTTAAGAAAATAATATTATTATTAATATAAACTAAAATAAATTATTATAAATATTGACCAAAAAGTTTCTCTATATAATATTAAAAGAAAGAGAATAATATATCTAGATCTATAATAACAATTATAAACTATTTTTAATCTTAATATAAAATTACAAACACTATTTTTCATCAATCTTTAAAATAAATATATTATTAAAAAAAGCTTTTAGTTATATCTAATATAAAAAATATTATAATACTACTCATAATTATTAAAATATTATTTTATTTTGAAAATAGATATATATTATAATTAATTTTTATATTTACTTTCCTTATATTTATAATAATTTATTCTTTTTTATTATACCAAATTAGAAATACTAGAGAAGAAGCTAAAAAAAAACTTTTTAAAAAAATGTTTTTTATAATCCCAATCTTTTTAAAAAGATCTATAATTTTATTAAATACTTTGTAATTTCTTGAAAATATATTATATAAAGATTATTTTAGATCTTTAATATTAATATAATTTTTAAATAAAATAGATATTTTAATACTATTATTAAATTAATTTAGTTTAGAATAAAATAATAAATTGTTTTTCTTAATAATATTAATAATTTTCTTATATTACTTTTTATTTAAATATTCTAAAATATTTATCTTTAATATATCTAAAAAAAATAATTAGAATCTAGAATTATAAAAAAATTATTATTAAGAATTCTGTTTTTAATATCTTTAGTAATTGATAACAGCTTTTAAAAAATCTTAATTAGATCTAAGTATACTTTTTTGATTAGAATAAAATTATTTTCTATATAATTAATTATTTTAATAACTTATTCTTATCTAAACTTTATTGAAATACAAACAAAATTATTATATAATCATAGATATAGTATACTATTTATAATATATAAAGAAAAAGAACTAATGTAGTTTATCAGTAAATCGTATACTTTTCTACTACTCTATTACTTTAGAACTCGATTATTCAATTACAATACATTAAATTAATTAAAGCTAGTTAAAATCTGATAAACTAGATATATCTATATCTTCTTAACAAATCTATATATTATAATCAGTCTTTCTATAATTTCTATAATATTATATATTTAATTACCTTTTGTTTTGATAATCTTTTCTAAAGTATTTATTATATTAAATCTGTTTATTTATCTTTTCCTAAACTAAAATATTATATATATTCTCTATAGTAAGTATATTTCTTTAATAGATATAATTCTTTTTAATCTTTTGATATTTAAAAAGTATTTAATTTACTACTTAAAATATATATAGTTTAGTAAATATAAAAATTATTTTATAAATCAAAATCTCTATATTTTTATTAATATAATAACTATTGAAAAAAGAGAAATTAATAAGCTTTCTTAATAATAAATAATATAATCTTAAATTAAAATTATTTATAAGAAAATATTAATTAGATTATATAATATCTAAGAGATCTAAGAATTAGTATTAATAAAAAAAAGACTAGTAAATATTAAAATCTATAATTTGATATTAAGCCTTGAGATTACTACTTAGAAATCAAAGGAAATTAGATTAGCTTTACAAAATCTAATTTAAATATTTTGAATTATAATTAATTATAAATATATTGTTTTAAAAACTATAAAAAACTTAATTTTAATAATATAATAGATATAGGCTTTTATAAAGTCTTTGATTTACTAATTATATATCTACTTTAATATACTAAAATATTTAATATTAAGTAATTAAATTAAATAAAAGAAATAAGAAGATAAATCAAGAATTATAATATTATAAGTCTTATAATACTTTTGGAATTTAATTAATTTATAACTTTTATATTTATCTAGAACTAATATCTAATATAGATCTTCCACACAAGAAGTAGTATATTTATCAAAGTATTTTAGTTATTTCAGATCTGTTTTATTATTTATTTACTTATTATTTATAGTTTTAATAATCTAGTTATATAAAAGATTAATCTTAGAATACTAGTTTATAAAATAATAAAGATCTTGAATAATCAAAAATAATTTTTTTTTTATCTTTATTATTAATATAAATAATTACTATTATCTATTCTTAATTATCTAATTATATTATTTTAACTTTATTATATTAATTAATATAAATAATAATTATTTTAGATTTGATTTGGTCTATTAGAAAACCGGTTTTATTAAAATTACTATCTACTATACTATACTTTGTTTATATATTCTGAACTAGTTAGAATTATATACTAACTAGCTTAGGATCTTTGTATAAGATCTTTTAAAAATTGTAAATACAATTAAAACATATCTTTAATTCTGAATAGTATTATATAAAGTAATATATTCAGAGCTTATTAATAGATTTTATTTAATATATTTTTTATAATTAATTTACTATATCTTTTATATTAGTTTATTAAAAAGAAAATTCTCTAAAACCTTAACTAAGTACATAATTAATAATAATTTACTTTTTTAGCCTAACCAGATTCTAAACTATTAATTAAGTATTATTATAAAATATTTGGTTAATTATTCTATTATAAAGTATAGTTTTAAAAATATTATAAACCCTTGTAGCCCTCTAATAACTTAGCTTTTTGGAGATTTGGATAGTTTTAATAATAAGAATAATTTGTATTTCTTGAGTTTAAATTAATATTTGTGATTATTAAGAAAATGTATATTAAAGTAATAGAGTAGAAAAATCAGGAAAAGTATACAATTTACTGATATATACGACTCACTAATAAACCACGTTATAAGTATTTATAACTAAATTATAATAGTACTTAGAAATTAGAAAATAGTTAATTATTTATATAAAAAGAATATAATAATAAATCTTAATATTTTAATTATATTTAAAGTATATATTTATAGTTTTTATAATATAAATCTATATTTTTTAATAAAAAAAGTAAGAATTTAGAATTCATAATAGTATAAATAATATATATCTTCTTTTCTTAGAACTCTAAATAATTACAAAACTTAAATAATTCTATATAGATTATAAAAAATCTATTTGATTTAAGAAACAAATTATTAAAAAGTATTTCATATATTAATTTATTAATAATATGTATTTTTAGACAAAAGTTTAATACTTTTCTATTTATAATTAAAAATTATATCAAAAAATATATATATTCAGAAATTATAAAATCTTTATCAATTCTAATTAAACTAACTAAATTAGATTTTATTTTAATTAGAATATCTTAAAAATATATTTAAAAAAGTTTTTAATTTATAAAATAGATTTTTATACTAGTGTCTAAATAGAATTCATAAGTTTAATTTATAAAAGTAAAAAGAATTGCTTTAATATTTATATAATACTTATAAACAATATTGTTAAGGATATAGATTTTATATTCTTATTCTCATATTTAATATAATTTAGATATATTAAAGAAACTATATAAAATTAATACTAAGACTATATTATTTACAAAACTATAAAATAAAATATTAGTATTAGATATATTAAATAAATTAGTAATATATAAATTATAGAGTAAATTAACTACTTTTGTATTTTCTATTACAAATATATTTATTATAAAAGCTATTAATAGATTAAGAATAATAATACTATTTAGAATAAAAAAGATTTTAATAGAATATATTAAGAGTAACTTATTAGTTCTAAGTAATAATCTAATTCATTTTCCAAATAGTTATTTACAAATAAATTAAAGAAATAAAAAGTACTATTTTTTATATTATCCTCTAAATTAACAAGATATATATCTTAATATCTCTAGAATATAGCTTTATTTATAAAAATAAAATCCAATAACTCTATCTCATTAATTATATAATAAATTTATACTTCAATAGTAATAATTTATATAATTTTTTTTAACTTATAACATTAGATTAATTACAAGAATTTTAAGAATATTATAGATTAATATAATTACTAAAACTATGATATATACAAGAATATCTTTTACATTTAAAAACTATCTATAATTATTAATTAATTAAAATAATAATAATTTTTACAACTTTCTTAATAATATACTTTACTATCTTTTATAAAATATAATATATAGATTAAAAATCTAAAAAAACCAAAGCTTTAAAAGATTCAATAATAAGTATCTTAGAATAGTTATAATTATTATAATTATAATTATAATAGTATTTAGGGCAATTAGCTACTTTGATTTATTAAACTAGTGATTTGTACTAGTCTCTAACTAATTTCTTTACTATATATATCTTATTTATAAATACATTAATACTATTATACTTATTAAAATAAATAATAATCTTTAGAATAAAATTAAATCTAGTATATAATCTTCAAATAATAAGATCTTTGTTTTCTTTTCTAATTTCTAAATATATTTAGTTCTTTAGATTAAGATATTTATAGATATTAACAATAATATACTTGTTTTTTTAGTATTATTTATAAAATTAAAATAATAAATCATTTTATTACCTTTTTTAAAAAAATTAAAAAAATTAATATAAAAATAATTTATTAATTTAATTATTTATATATTAAAACTAAAGTTTATTTATATATAAGATACTAAAAAAATACTATTAAACCAGATTTTGATATTATCTTGTATAATAATAATAAAAAGTTCTAAAACAACTTTTTTCTTATAGATTTATATTATATAAAATAAAGGATTAATATATAATATAATTAGAATTATACTATTATACTTAAGATTCTTTTATTAAAATTTATATATAAACAAAGATACTATAATAGAATTATATTATTCCAATCTAATAAAAATATACTAAAAAAATAGATTATAAGATTAAAAAGTATTATAAAAGTATTTAATTAATAGATATACAAATTTATAATTAGATTCAAAAAATAAATAATAATTAAAATCTTTTTTAAAGTACTTTATAAAATTGATCTAAGTAATAATATTATAGTACAAATACATTAGAACTATAATTTCTTAAAAAGTATAGACTTTAGTTTTGATATATATAATAGACTTTAGAAGACAAAAAACTATATTTACAATAGATTTATTAATATTATTAAAGGTTTTTTAAATTTTCAAATATAAATTATTATTATTAAAAACTATTTTATAAATAATTTTTACTATAATTATATTATAGATTCAAACATTAATAATATAATAAACTACTATATTAGGAATTTCTTAATTTTTATTTAAATAAAGCTTATTTAAATTAAAAGAAAAAAAATATATACTTTTACTATTAAAATCTAATATATAAAATAAGAATATAACAAAATAAATAAGATCTACTATATTATTATTTATTAGAAATTATTTTTATTAAAGATCTAATTATTCTATACTAAAAAAACTTTATAATTCTTTTTAATTTAAGAATTTAATATTTTTAATTACTATTTTCAAATTTAAAGTCCAATATCTAGATTTTATGAAAAATATATTTCTTATAACAAAATACGATACTTAAAAAACTAAAAATACTATTAATAAAAAGATTAGAAAAGCTAATTATAAGTATTTAAACTATAATAGTAGATTATTGAATACTAATATAAAATCTTCTAAAATAAATATATTATCTAATTCTTGTTTTCAATACTAGGATTTCTTTTTTTATAATATAGAGAATTACAAGAAAATATTTGGAATCAGAGAATTCTCTATACTCCTCTAAAGATCTATTTTTTTTAATATATTTAAAATTAATATATATATTTATTACTAAATTATAATAGAAAAAAGATTATGAAATAACTTAGTATTACTTAAATCTTTTATAAAAAATCTAAATTAAAAGGAATATTACTACTATATTATATTTATAATATGTATTTTATTTGAATCTTATTTTAATATAAAATAAAAAAATATACAAATTTATTAGTATTTTAGATATCTAAAAAGAAAAGAGAGAGAAGCTCTTGATCTAAATCTAAGATACTAGAGTAGGAGCTAACGTAGCCTCCTCACGTGACCATGACAACAGACATCCATGCCACAAATCAGCAATTTTCAACCGCTGTATCTATTTTCTATGCCACCTATGTGACATTCGAGACATCCGCTGCTGTGGTGATGAAAAAGCTTACCCCCCGATTGATGTTGACCGTAATTTGTTGTGCCTGGAGTTTGACGACCATCTTCACTGGGTTTATACATAACGTTGGTGGCCTCTATGCAACCCGGTTGGTTCTCGGCGCTTGTGAAGCAGGCCTCTTTCCTTGTTTGAATCTCTACTTGACTATGGTCTATCGTAGAGAAGAGCAAGCGAAACGAGTTGCTTATCTTTTCAGCTGCTCTGCGCTGTCAGGGGCATTCGGAGGCCTTTTAGCATATGTTCTGTTGAAAATGGATGGAGTATCTGGCATTGACGGATGGTTAGTCTTCTCTGTTTGCAAAGTCACCATCTTTTTCTTTGGGAGCCCCGGATGTGGGGTCTGTCTCAAGAGCACACAAACGGATCGCATTTGTCCTTCTGTCTTAACTCCTGAAACAACCCCTCAGCCCCGGAGCTCCCACCAAAGAAAACGACTTTTTAATATGCTAATTTGATGATAGGAGGTATGTTCTGACCTGGCCTATCAAACTCCTCTACTAATACTGCTTTAGATGGGTATATATCATCGAGGGGATATTTTCCATCATTTGCGCTCTGGCTGTTTGGTTTGGACTTCCAAATGATCCTGGAAATACTTATTTCCTCAACGCGGAAGAGAAGGAGATGATGAGGTGCCGAGCTGCCTAGAGGAAGAGATATATGGGGTCCGATAGTTTCGATTGGGAGGAAGTACGCATCGAATTCAGAGATCCGAAACTTTGCATCAGGTGAGCTTGAAATGCCTTGATTAAGTTTTTTTCCTCATGGTGTTTCCAGCGACCTCATTCAATTTTGCCAAGACATCCTTCTCTACGGCTTTAGTACCTTCTTGCCATCTATCTTGAGAGCTATGAAATACGACACCCTACAGAGTAATTACCTCACAATTCCGGTTTATATTTGGGGAGCAATTATTTTCTTGAGCATGGCATGGGTTTCTGATAGATGGAGCATCCGTGGACCCGTAAGTATTCTAGGCCTGATGTTTTAGAGCCACTGAAATTAATCCATTCTTTAGATTGTAATTTTTACGAACATATTTGGGATAGTCGGATATATCATCCTGCTCACAGCGAAGCAAAATGGTGAGTAGCTCGAGTTGAGACTGGGGCATTCTAAGTTAATGCCTGCTGCTCCTTAGGCGTTAAATACTTTGCAACCTTCCTTTGTGCTATCGCTGTCTACACTGGCCCAGGAATAAACCTGACGTGGTTGAACGTCAATGTAGCTCCTCATTACCGTCGGGCAACGGCTATTGGATTCCAACAGTCGATGGGCAACACAGCTGGAATTGTGGCGGGTCAAATATATCGCACAGCTCCATATAAGCTTGGGAATAGTTTCTCGCTAGGGGCCCTATGTGTGTCGCAGGTCTTGATCGCTGGCAAGATTCTTTATATCAAGAGCGAGAATACTATCAAAAACAAGATTGCTGGTGGGCTGGTTGAGGACAACAGGAAAGTCAAGACTGGCGACAGAGAATTAGGGTTCAAGTATCACATGTAGGGGCCTCTAGTATGAGAAGGAGCACCGAAGATGTCTCTACAGACTTATCTTGCAGAAAATTGGATTTTGAATGAACAAGCACTGTCCATTCAATATGCTTTTATATTACTTGGTT
>Ga0302186_10002837_pt1 | contig 13071 bp, 7 predicted proteins | sample II_Bog_E1_2_FD_198782 | JGI IMG/M metagenome (GOLD analysis project Ga0302186, IMG submission 198782) | Peat permafrost microbial communities from Stordalen Mire near Abisko, Sweden - II_Bog_E1_1 | ecosystem: Environmental > Terrestrial > Soil > Wetlands > Peat | place: Sweden: Abisko, Stordalen... | reverse complement strand
TTCACCCCCTACATCACAAGCCTGATGGCGATCGGTGAAGTGATTAACGACAAGTTGCCCAAGACTCCCAGCCGCCTTGTGCCTTCGCAATTCGGCGGTCGTGTAGCGATGGGCGCGCTTACAGGATCAGCTATCGGACTCTCGCAAGCACACCTCATCATCGGTGCTATGTTGGGAATCATCGGCAGTGTTGCCGGAACTCTTGCAGGTGCCAAAGCAAGAGCCTTTGTCGCGAAACTGTTCGGGCGCGATTTGCCCGCCGCCTTGCTCGAAGACTTTCTCGCAGTCGCCCTTGCAGTCGTTGCCATCGTGATACTTCGATAAAGGAGAAACCCGTCCGGCCGGTGTCAAGAATGCCTTACTTGTTCCTATGCATCATCATAAGTTTCAGGTCATCAGACACTCGGGTTCAGGCAAGACGAGAAATCGCGGGCCGACTCAATCACGGAAACGATGAAGGAATGGATTAAACCATGAGAGCTTTTCTACTTGGAGCAGTCGCTCTGTTGTACCCCTTAACCCGCGAACACACACCGGCTCCTCTAAAGCCGCCTGTCATTGAGTCGCTCTCGCTGAGAGCCCCACTTTTCGAATACCGAAGCCTGGATGGAATCGTGCATCGGCTGAGCGAACTGAAGGGAAAGGTCGTGGTGATCGACTTCTGGGGAACATGGTGTCCCGGTTGCGTTGAGGAGATGCCCACGCTTCAACGACTTTACGAGGTATACCGCTCGAATCCCCGAGTGGCGTTCGTGATCGTCTCCCAAAACGACACCCCGGCAAAGGTCAAAGCGTTTGTCGAGAAGAATCACTTGACCATGCCGATCTACTACATCGGATCGAATCAACCGCCAAAGCCATTAGCGCCTTCGGCATGGCCGGCGACGTATTTCGTGTCCCCAGATGGGATGCTGCGCGGGGTGCACCTGGGAGGGGCCGACTGGTCCGACATCTCCGTGCAGAAATATATCGAACACTTAGAGCATGGAAACCCTGTCCCACGATCCAAGTAGGACAATCATGCACTGGGACCGACGGGGGCCGCGCACGGCCAAAAGCTACGAACCTCGCGCGAAGTCAGGCAGCCGAAGTGAAGATTCGAGTGAGATTTCTGGTTACCTCACAGCCGTCAGACCTCCGGCGTTCGACAATTCAAACATGAGATTGTCGGGTACAAGTTCGGGTAGACGGCGTTCAGAACATGGTATATGCCGTCCATCAAGTCTCTTGGATTCGAGCCTCTGCTGGTGCAGCGCCAGTTCGAATAATGGTCCCCCCGAATCAGCGCCTTCGCTATGCGAGAGGCCGGATGTTGGATCAGCCCTTGTGATGTAAGGAATGATCTGGGTGAATGGGTGGATGATCGGGCGACACTGGCTGAGTTCAGGCGGCAAGCCCCAAATACGCCATCGCAGCTCTACTACCATGTACCTGCTGACTGGCCGAAGTCTTCGAACGAGATACTCATCCTAGAGGAACAGGCCGCTTCGCCGGCAAATGTGCAGTTGGAGGTTCGAGCTTAACGACGGATCGTGCTCTCCATGTCGCAGACCTTCGGAGTGAAGGCTGCTTTACGTCTTGCCGCCCGCGACATGTTGGATAGCCGGAATTAGCTTCTCCGCTCTAATAGTCGGAGAGCCTTCGTGCAAAGTGATCAGCATATCGGCAGGCACATTTTTGTGGACTTCGATTGCACCCAGCGGCCACCGAACTTCAATATCGACCGAAGTCGCGGAGCCGAGTCCATAGTGAAGACGCGGATCGTTGGCAGAGACATAGCTGGACTGGCTCATGAGTTCCTGTACTTGTGTGCTGCTTCCGCTGCGAATAGTGACACGTGCGCCCAAGGCGCTGCGGTTGCTCTTTGTTCCGTAAAGACGCACCTTGATCCAGTGATTCCCTGGGGGCGCATCGTTTCGCAGAAGTGATTCTGATTCATGATGAGGATGTCCAAGTCCCCGTCATTGTCGAAGTCGCCAAAGGCGCAGCCGCGGCTGCCATGACGGGCCGCCATGGCCGGGCCGGCTTTTTCGTCGAGTTGGACAAACTTGCCGTTACCCAGGTTGCGGAAGAGGATAGGTTGACTGCGCGCGGGAAACTTCGCGAAGGTGTGCTCGAGCTCGGGATAGACGTTGCCGGTAACATAGAAGATGTCGGGCCAACCGTCATTGTCAAGATCGGCGATTGCGTCGCCCCAACTCACAAATCGGCGCTCGGTGCCGATGCCGGAAGAATTCGATACGTCGTCGAACTCGCCTTTGCCTGTGGCGTGGTATAGGCCGTTCGATTGCAGTTGGTAATGGGTCTTGAAGATGTCGATGTGGCCATCGAGATCGTAGTCGCCGGGAGCAACGCCCATGCCGGCCATATCTTGTCCATCACCGCTGACAGCCAATCCGCGCAGCAAGGCCTCTTCTCGGAAGGTGCCATCGTGGTTGTTCATGAATAGTAGGCTGGGCGTGGAGTCGCAGGCCACAAAGATATCGGGCCAGCCGTCTTCGTCAATATCCATCGCTACGGCGGTAAGCCCATAGGAGGTCTTCACGGAGTCGATTCCGGACGCCTTGGAGACGTCAGTGAACGTGCCGTCGCCGTTGTTGTGATAGAGAGAGTGTGTGGGGAGAGACAGGCCACGCGGTCCGCAATAGACCGCAATTCCCTGGTAGGAGCAGGTGGCCACCTGGGCATTGGGCTTAGGTGCGGTGGCCAGGTCGAATTCCACATAGTTAGCGACAAAGAGGTCGAGATGACCGTCGCGGTCGTAGTCCAGAAAAGTACAACCTGCGCCGAAGCGGTTGCCTGCGTGCAGAAGACCGGCCTTGGCCGTTACATCCGAGAACGTGCCATCGCCGTTGTTGCGGTAAAGGCGATTGTGGCCGTAGTAAGTGAGGAAGAGATCCTCGAAGCCATCGTTGTTATAGTCCCCAACGCAGACTCCGACAGCCCAGCCTGGATCGGAGAGGCCGGATTTGGCGGTGATGTCAGAGAATGTGCCGTCACGGTTATTGTGGTAGAGCTTGTTACCTGAGCCCGGCGGAGTTCCATCGAGCGTGCGGCCGCCTAGAAGGAAGATGTCCATCCAACCGTCGTTGTCGTAGTCAAAGAATGCACAGCCGCCGCCCATTGACTCGACGATGTAAGAGACCTGTCCAGGAGTGCCATAGACGATGGGCTGAGTTAGACCGGCATGAGCCGCCACATCGGTGAACTGGGAGAAGCGTGCCGATGACGGCGCAGCCGCCTGCGCTGCGCGCAGCCAATGTGGCGTCAGTTCTGGTGCGGCCGCCAAACAACCGATCTGAAGGAGACGCCGGCGAGACCAGAGCGAGTGGGAGCGATTGAGTATCATATCGCTAGTGTTGATCCTGGCTGGATGAAACGGGTGAGGTAACAGCCAGGCCTTGAGACGATGATGGGTTCCCCGGCGCGCTGGCTAGCATCTGTCGCAGGCGAAGAGCGTCTGGATCTTGTGGATCGATTTTTAGCGCGCTCTCGATTGCCGCGCGCGCTTCGGGGAAATGAGACTCGCTTGCAAGCGTGGCCGCAAGATTGACCCAGGCACGGATATAGCGCGGGTTTGCGGAGACTGCGGAGCGGAAACGCACTTCGGCCTCAGAGTCGCGGCCCTCTTGCCCGAGAAGTGTGCCCAGATTGTTGGAAGCCTCGGCAAAGCGGGGCACCGCGGCGAGCGCATTGACAAAGTGTTGTTCAGCAGCCGCTGTGTCGCCCGCGTGTGCTGCCACGTAGCCCAGTTGATTCTCGGCGGCGGCGAATCCGGGCTTGAGCTGTATCGCTTCTTCGAGAGCGGCGCGTTGCTGTAGAAAGTCTTCCGGGGTCGGATCTTTGATCGAATTCAGCGCAAGAGCCAGATCATATTGAAGTATCGGATCCTGCGGGCGGGCGTCGATTGCCTCACGATAGAGGGCGACGGCTTGCGCCACATTACCGCTGTTCAGCGCCTGCCCGGCCTGGCTCGCTTTGGTTTGCGCCAGAGCCAGCTTGATGGTGGCCTGCTGCTTCTCTTGGAAGACCTTGAGCTGCGCCTGGCTCTGCGCGGTCTGGCCGAGAGCGCGCAGGACTTGTGCAAGATGAAAGTGGGCTTCAGCCTCGTTCGGTGCGAGAGCCACGGCCTTCTCCAATTGCTCGCGGGCAGCATCGTACTGTTGCAAGTGCGAGAGCGCGATGCCGAGGTTATAGCGCGTGTCGTAGTGACTTGGATTGATGGCGACGGCAGCCTTCAGATGTGCGCTTGCGGCAGCATACTCCTGCGCATCGTTCTCGAGAATGCCGGAAAGATAGAGGGCGTCGAAACTGTCCGGATGGGTGGCGAGGAGCCGGCGCGCAATGGGCCGTGCGTCCGCATCGTCGTCCTGGAGAACAAGCAGCCGCAGGTAGAGAAGCTCGGTCGGGTCATCGTGAGGATGGAGGTCGAGAGCCTTGCGCAGTAGGTTGGTTGCATCCTGGTAACGGTGGGCTTGAACGTAGACTGTGGCGAGCGCGGCGCTAAGGCGAAGATCCCCGGGAGCTTTTGCCAGCGCGGAGTTCAATGTCTCAGCCGCCTTGTCGAAGAGGTGGGACTGGGAGTACGCGACTGCCAGGTCCAGCGTCAACTCCTCGTCGGGCGGAGCAGCGCTGAGCAGATCGACGGCTGCCTCAGGCTGGCCACTGGAGATGCGTGCCTTGGCTAGCCAGTCCAGCGCGATCACCGAGGTTGGATCGACAAGCAGAGCCGCCTCCCAGGCCTCTTGAGACTCCGCGGACCTGCCTATACGATTCAGGACGACGCCCAGCAGTAAACGCGGCTGCAATTGGTTCGGATCGAGTTCGACAGAGCGACGAAGCTCAGGCAGAGCAGCGTTGAACTGGCCTGCGGAGTTGAGCGTCAGGCCGAGGTAGTAGTGGAGGCTGGCGGACCCAGGTTCGATGCGCAACGCCGCCCGGAACGCGGGGATGGCGCAAGTAAATTGATGCTGCTCTCCAAACCATCCACCCAAGGCGGCCCAGTTTTCAGCTTTGGGGTGATTGCGGGTGGCAAGCTCGATAGGCTCGGGCCCGCGACAGATGGGGCGCGCCTGCGCGAGGCCACCTTGATGGCAGGCGACCAGACACAGGCCGACAATGACGGCATTAGACCGCATCAACGTGCGTGACGGCGGAGTGTGGGGATGAGTCATTGGCGCTACCTGAACTATTGAACCACGCCACCGCGGCGCCCACCAATGCAGCATGATCCTCCAGTGCGGAGATCCCCAGCGAGTAAAGAAGGTGGATGAAAGCGTTGCTTGACTTTCTCGATCGGGTAGTGCGCACTGACCACCGGGTCGAACCTGCAAATGCAGCCAAAGCAAACCGCGGCGAATACCTAGCTCCCTCCAACATCGTAAACAAGAACGGGCATCTCCGAGCCTGCGGGTATGGAAATACCTCGTTGATGGTAGCGTTCTCATTTGTAGCACACGTTCCCAAGGTGTTGAAAATGCCAGAGATGAAAATAATACTTGACAGCCGTAATTGACAATACGTATAGGTGTTGTGTCTATGATATCGATACCAAAGGCGATATGTTTTGGTACCGATCCCATCAGGTGTGGGCAGGGAGTGTGACTGCCCCAGAATGCAGGCCGGTCCCCCTTTGACCATGCCGGCGCAGTGCGACATTTCAGGAGGCAGCATGAAGCAAGTACGCTGGTTTGTCTGCTTGATCGCAATCACCTTTCTCGGTGTCTTCGCCACGGCGCAGACACCCACCGGCACCATACAAGGTGTGGTGACCGATAAGACTGGTGCTGCTGTTCAGGGTGCTACTATCACCGTCGTCCGGACGACAACGAACGAAGAACACAAAGCGAAAAGCGACTCCGCCGGGCGTTATGAACTTGTATTTGTCGAGCCGGGTGTCTACAACGTCAAAGTCGAGGCCAAAAGCTTTGAGACGGCAAAGCAGGACAACGTCTTGGTGCAGGTCACCGAAACTCGACCGGTGAATTTTAGACTCGATGTGGGAGCCATCAACCAGACCGTCGAGGTCAACGCTCAAGACGTGCAGGCCCTCGACACAGAGACCTCGAGCCTGGGCCAGACCATCCAGACGGACGCCATCCTTCAATTGCCCGACCAGGGCCGGAATCCGTTCGACTTTGCCTTCCTGGTTGCCGGCGTGAACAACGTCGGGGGTGCATCCACGCCGCACATTGGTGGTAGCCGCAACGGCAACAACGAGCAGTTGATCGACGGAATGACCAACATCACACCTGAGAACAACATCGGCAACAACATCAGCACCTACCAGCCGGTTGAGGACTCAGTGCAGGAGATCAACGTCCAGACCAACGTGCTCCCAGCCGAGAACGGGCGCTTCTCCGGCGGTACCGAAAGCCTGGTAACCAAGAGCGGTGGCAACGCCTGGCACGGTACCTACTTCGAGTTCATTCAAAATGCCGCGCTCAACGCGGATGGATTTGCAGGTCTCGGCCAGAAAAGGAGCGCCAACGCAGCCTCCCACCAGTACCAGTCGGGCGGCACCGCCAGCGGTCCGATTATCAAGAACAAGGCGTTCTTCTTCTTCGACTTTCAGTACACGACGGGAGCAGCGGGCTCAACGAACAACGATAAAGTGCCTGATCCAGCTGTCTTCGGCGGCGATTTCACCAGCATCTTCGGCGCCACAACCCCAGTACTCTTCGATCCGGACACCGTGGCCGCGAACGCACAGGGGGTCTACGTTCGGCAACCTTTCCGGGTAGGCGGCAAGTACAACGTCATTCCTGCTAGCCGCATCTCGACTGTGGCGCAAGCGGCGCTGAAGTTTTTCCCCGCCCCTAATATCTCCGGTGTTGCACCGACAAGCGGCAATAACAACTACACCTTCTCCGGTCCAGTGCCCAGCACGGACTGGCATTTCGACTCTCGCGAGGATGCCGATATTACCAAGAGATGGCACTCCTTCCTGCGCTACTCGATGGATCACAATACCTACAGCGCGCTCAGTGACTTCCAAAATGCAGCATCGAACGGCGGATACGGCGGCCAAGGCCATGGCTGGGTCTATAGCGGCTCCTTCAACAACACAGTGACCTTCACGCCGACACTGCTTGCGGAGTTCCGCTACGGCTACTCGAAGCAGACCCAGGACCGTATCCCGATTGGCGGCTCATTCGACCCCGGCAAGCTCGGCTTCGATTCGAACTATGTGAGCCAGGCCGCCAAGCAGTTGGAGATCTTCCCGCACTTCGGATTCGGCGGTTCCAACAACGGCTCCTTCACCGACCTTGGTCCGCTCGGATATGAGGGGTTCCAGGAAGATCCCCTGGCGCAGGCCATCAACGGCAGCCTGGTAAAGATCGCCGGCGGCCACACGCTGAAGTTCGGCGGCGAGTTCCGCAATCTGAGGCTCAATTTCTACCAGTACACGTACCCATCCGGCACGTTCTCCTCGGACGATAGCTGGACTCGACAATTCCCCGCGACCAACGACGGAACCACGGGCTACTCGATTGCCTCGCTGTTGCTGGGACTCCCCCAGAGCGGCAGCATTTCCAACGACCCGAAATTCATCACCACCAGCCAATACATTGCCTTCTATGGGCAAGACGACTGGAAGGTCTCTCCAAAGCTCACTCTAAACATCGGCCTGCGGTATGATTTCGAGATTCCACGCGAGGAACAGAATAACCAGATGGTCTTCTGGGATCCGACAGCCGCTTCGCCGCTCCAGGGGGCTATCTCCGCGTCGAACTGCCCATACTGCGGCAACCTGCATGGCGCAATGACCATCGTCGGCGCGCCGGGAGCGCAATATGGCCGCCGTCAAGGGCCTGTGCAGAAGAAGGACTTCGGTCCCCGCTTCGGCCTGGCTTACAGCTCCACTTCCAAGATGGTTGTCCGGGCCGGCATGGGCATCGTCTACCAGCCCTCGGCTCTACAGGCCTCCGGAACATCCGGCGGCTCCGGCGACGACGGATTCGACATTACAACCAACTACAACCCCACTTTCAACAATCAGCAATCGCTGCCGGTGGCCACGCTGTATAGCCCCGACCCGGCGCTCGCCGCTTCAGCGACGAATCCGTTTCCAGTGGGCTACGCTCAAGCCCAGGGAACGAGTGCAAGCTGCCTTGCCAGCTCTCAGTGCACCCAGGGTATCGACATTGGCAACGGTCTTTCGACGCCGTACTTCGACACCTACCGCAACCCTTACTCGATCCAGTGGAACATCAACACTCAGGTCACCCTGCCCTGGGGAGTCAAGGCGGAAGTCGGCTATCTAGGCAACCGCGGGCTATTCCTCGTCAACGGTGACCCCGGCCTGCCTGTCGACCAGCTGACTACCAACACCCTGATTGCCAACGGCTGCACAGTCGGTGCCAGCACTGGACAGTGCCAGCTATTTAACCAGGTCGCCAATCCGTTCCAGGCAGCCATCGGACCCGGAACCCCTTACTATGTCCCCGGCCTCCCGCTGAGCGGCTCAACGGTCAGCCTGGGTCAGTTGCAGCACCGCTACCCGCAGTACAACGGTGTCAGCACTTTCCGCAAGCCAGACTCGGCCTCGTTTTACAACGGATTCACCTTTAGCGCGCAGAAGTCTACCGCGAAGGGCCTCAGCTTCACCTACGCGCTGACCTACGGCAAGGAGTACGACAATGGAGCCTCGCCGGTCAACTACCTTGGACCAGCCAGCCAGACCTATGCCAATCAATACAACCCCAGGGGCGAATGGGGCCTGGGCGCGCAGAACATCTTATGGGAAATATCCTCGAGCGCGGTCTATGAGCTTCCCTTCGGTCGCGGCAGGCAGTTCCTCAGCACCGGGAATGCGGTCGAGAGCAAGCTCGTCAACGGCTGGCAGGTTTCGGGAATCGAGAACTGGTCCACCGGTACGCCTATCTTGATCAGCAGTTACAACAACGGGACCACTCAATCTGCCTACGGCGGATTGAACCAGCGGCCTGACTGGTCCGGGACGACCGCGAAACTCTCCACCAAGGCACCCAGCGTCAATAACGCCGTGCTCTTGTTCAACCCAACCGTTTTCTCTAAGCCGCTCTCCTTTGAGATTGGCAACGCCCCGCGTACGATCGGCGTAAACAATCCCAGCCTCCAGAATCTGGACCTGCAGTTCGCCAAGAACACTCGATTCGGCCACGATGACAAATACAATTTCCAGTTCCGGACCGAGATGTTCAACGCCTTCAACCATGCCGGTCTGGGTGGCCCAGACACTAACCTCACAGACAGCAACTTCGGCAAGACTCAGAGCCTGGCGGGCACGGCCCGCAGGATTCAGTTCGCGGGCAAGTTCGTCTTCTAGCCATGAGTGAGAGCCCAGCTTGGTCAAGCTTGGACTCTGCACACGGAACGCGCCGGGAATGGAGTATTCGGTTCCCGGCGCAACTGCGAAGGCTGAAGATTTAAGCAGTTTCCGTTTGGACCAACTTCATGCATCTCATTGCACGCCTCGCCAAAATCCGACCTAATGTTGAATCGGGTATATAGACGGTGCGACCGATTCGAGATGAGTTTCAGGACTTGACGGGCCCCAATGAATGTCAAGGCTCGATCTCGTAAGGTCGTACGGGTGATCCTATGAATTCGGTTTCGAGGACTGGACGTCGTACAGTCTGCCGTCTGCGCGGAGTTGCAATCGGTGTGTTGGTCTCCTTCTTCTCGTCGACGCCGGCACTCGCGAAGGTGGTTGTCTTATGGCAAGATGGGTTTCCAACAATTGCGAGTCAGCCGGTCGAGCGCGCCACGTTGGAAAAAGCACTCGACGGAATGGGGCCGCAATTTGCCGATGTAGCGAACTTACAGGCGAAAGGGACTCTGGAAGGCGCAGATCTGTTGGTTCTTCCCTACGGTTCCGCTGCCCCGGCCGATGCCTGGAAAGCGATTGAGCAGTACATTCATGACGGGGGCAATCTGCTTGTACTTGGAGGGCAGGCGCTGCGCGTCCCGGTGACGGAAGTAGGTGGCAAGTTCGTTGAGGCGCGCGCACAAGATACATACTCGCGTGCGCTCGATTTCCGGCACACTTATGAGGTTCCTGTTCCCGCGGATGCCAAATTTGCATGGAAGCGTGGATACGATTTTCCAGTGACGCCTCACATCCGCGCGCATCGATTCTTTGCTCTCGAGGGACGACTTGATGGGCTGGGTTACATGGTCGACAACACCGGACTGCTGGTGGCTGCGCCGGTGATTGTAGCCAATCATAACCTCGGGCCGATGCAAGGCAGCCGTGTTGTTGCCCTCGATTTCGAGCCGGAAAAAGGATATTGGCAAAGCGAAGACGGAGTGTCGCTGATTCGCGCGGCCGCCGATTACGCCAGCCATGGGTCCACCGATTTTTCGATCGAATTGGAGTTCTCGACTATAAGGGAGCATGAGTCGCCCCGGATCACAGTGCATCTGCGAAATACGCATCAACAGCGAATGACCGGCTCGAGTTCCGGCGAGGTGAAGCTCAATTTGATGTCGGCAGATCGCGTGGTGGACTCGGTGGCTCTTCCAATCACCACAAGAGATGGCGTTGCGGACGTCGATGTTCCCTTTCGTAAAGCATTGCCGGCCGGGTTTTATAGGGTCTCCGCGGTTTTGACAGAGGGCCGCAAATTTCGTGAGTTCTACGAGAATGGCTTTTGGGTTGAGGACCCCGTGGCGTTAGATTCTGGACCAGTGCTAGGGGTAAAAGGCGACTTCCTCACTCGGGATGGCGCTCCGTTTTTTCCGGTTGGAACCAACTACTTCACAACCGAAGAAAATGGATGGGATTTCTCGAGATCGCGCAACGCATGGGTCTGGGAGAAAGACTTCGACGAAATGTCACGTCATGGAGTCAGCTTTGTGCGCACAGGCGTGTGGATGCCGAATGGAAGATTCATCGAAGCCAGTACCGGTGGTGTAAACGAGCGTTTTCTGCGCAATCTCGAGGCATTTCTGCATTGCGCGCAGAAGCACAACGTCGCGGTGAACTTCACATTCTTTGCTTTCTCGCCGCGCTCCGGAAATGCGTCTAGCGAGACGGGGACAGATGCTCCGCTTCCCAATCCATATACTGACCCGGGGGCGGTGCAGGCGCAGCTATCTTATATTCAGTCGGTCGTGGGGCGCTTCAAAAATGTTCCGTGGCTTTCTTATGACCTTATTAACGAGCCCAGCTTCTCGAATCCTCGACACGTTTTCAAAGGCAACTATCCGAATGGGGATCCTACCGAGATCGCGGCGTGGCGCAAATGGCTGCAGCAGAAGTACAACGGGAATCTTGCGAAGCTGGCCGATGCCTGGTCGGTGATCCCGGAGCAGCTTGGCAGTTTCGAATCTGTGCCGTTGCCTTCCATCAATGACATCACCTACGGACGCTACAAGAACGCACAACAGGTCAGGGCGCTGGATTACGGCTTGTTTGCCCAGGATATGTTCAGCGATTGGGTCAAGAAGATGGTCGCATCAATCCGTGCGACCGGCAGCAAACAACTAATTGATGTGGGCCAGGACGAAGGCGGTGTGACCGACCGCGTGCTGAATCAGTTTTACGGCGGCGCAGGAGTCTCGTTTACCACCAACCACACCTACTGGCAGGACGATGCGCTGCTCTGGGATTCCGTCGTGGCCAAACGTCCTGGGGTTCCCAACATCACAGGTGAGACAGGCTATCAGCCGGTGTGGGCTCCCGATGGAGCCTGGCGTTACGACGAGTTCACGGGGCTTGGACTGATCGAACGCAAGTGGGCGCTTGGATTCGCCGCCGGGTCCACGGGTGCAATGCAGTGGGACTGGGCACGCGAGCCGGACTTTGGGATGCAGCGGAGTGACGGCTCAGCGAAGGTCTGGGAAAACATGATGCGCGACCTGGGAGAGTTTGCGCAAAAGGCCGCGCCCTCTGCCACCGCACTTGAGCTCCCGGAGGTCGCCATCGTGCTGCCCCAGTCGAACCAGCTTTCGGTTGCGAACCCTCTGGCGCTTGAGGCGCAGCAGACAGCGGTGCGCGCACTCTACGGATATGCGCGCAGCAGTGCGTACGCCGTAGGTGAATATCAAATTGATTTACTCGGATCCCCGAAGCTGATTATTTTGCCTTCTCCGTTTGGTCTCACACAGACCGCATGGCAAGCTATCGAGGACAAGGTAAGAGGGGGAGCGGTACTGCTCGTCACGGGGCCCTGGGATGGCGATGCCCATATGCACGCGACCTCGAGACAGGATTCAGTCGGCATAGCATATACGGATGATCCGCTGACTGCTCGCGAACCCGTTATGCACTTTGCCGGCGGAGATGAAACCCTGATTTTCGGTGGCAACAAGACCACGGTTTTGAGCCGAGGTGTACTGCCCGATGGCAAGGATTGGGTGGAAAAGCCTCTGGGGAAAGGCAAGATTCTGTTTGCGACATTTCCGTTGGAATTGAACGACAACCTGCGTGCGGTCGGCGACGTTTATTCCTACGCTTTGAAGACCGCCGGTATTGCGCCTGTTTACACCACAACGTTGAAAGACCCCGGGATCATGATCTGTCCGACGCGCTTTCCGAATGCGACTCTCTACGTGGTCACATCTGAGTCTAATCAAACCGGGTTCGATTTCACCGATCTCAGGAGTAGCAAAAGTTTTTCCGGAAGGCTAACCAGCGGGCGGGCTGCAATTCTCTTGGTCGGTGCGGATGGAAGAATACTGACTGCATATAACTGGGAGCCGAACTGAGAGCACGTGTTGAGAAAAAAGCCGGAAGGTCAATGCCCCCTTCCGAAATACCAGGATGTTCCTCGAGGAAACAACGAACTTCATTCTTCAATGATCTTCAACTCGGCATTTTCGAAAGCAGATCGCTCTTTGCACCTCATGTGACCAGGCGACGACGAGAAATGCAGTGGCGGCTCTCGACGAGACAGACACGCCCGTAGTACCGGTGCCTGGCGTCGAAGCAGGGGTGCCTGCTGTTAGCGGTCGTAAAAGTCGCAACGCACAATTAGCACAACACCTTACTTTAGTCGATCCTGAAAAAGTGATTTTCAGGCAGATTGAAGTTGAGTGTTGCCGGCCTTCGGGGCTTTCAAGGCAAGCAAGCCGTTCCGTACT
>Ga0302186_10002836_pt1 | contig 13072 bp, 14 predicted proteins | sample II_Bog_E1_2_FD_198782 | JGI IMG/M metagenome (GOLD analysis project Ga0302186, IMG submission 198782) | Peat permafrost microbial communities from Stordalen Mire near Abisko, Sweden - II_Bog_E1_1 | ecosystem: Environmental > Terrestrial > Soil > Wetlands > Peat | place: Sweden: Abisko... | reverse complement strand
TTTCCACCAAAAATCACAAATATTACAAAACCAAAAGAAATCATTTCTTCAAGGATATACTTGACTATAATAATAATTATATTAAAAAATTCAATAATGACCCGCATATCATACCATCATCTGGGGATTTTGTCTATAAGAATGATCCCAATTTGTTTGAGTCAAAAAAAGATCGAAAAACCAATGAAAACAATCATACATTTAGAGAAGCAAATTCCACTGAGAAGGCTAAAATGATTCTTCAGAGTTGTGAAAGAAAAAAAGCTGAAATTAAAAGAAATTCTCTCAGCAAGAACCTCGAACATATAATAAACAACGAGGATTTCCAAAAAACTTATCAAAGTTTCCATGGAAATCAAAATTATAAAACCCCGAATGATAAACTGAAAACTGCTTTGAACATATTTTCTAAAAATAGGAGAAAAACTGATAAAAAATCAAAAGGTAGCCCTGACACCTTAAGTCCCCAAGGAAATAACTCCACGAAGAAACTATCCAGAGTGTTGAGTTTTAAGTCAAAAATTACCCAATTTCCATCATCCAAAGAAAATGAAAAACCGTTTTATTTGAATGAAGACTACATCAAAAAAAACAGAAACACTTTCTATTTTCCCACACAACCAAAATCAAGTCAAATCCAATTTCGTATGAAAATCAATGGAAGAAAAGAAAAAGTCGTTTCGGAACATGTGCCAAAAACTGTGACAAGAACAAATTCCAAAAATTTCATTGTTGAGGAATTTGTCAAAAATTATGAATTGTTAATAAATGCGGTCAAAAGCGATACTCTTCATAGGTATATTTTGAAAAAGATCAAGCATTTAGAAATGGTGAAAAAGGTGATGTTAGATAATAAGGAGTTGAGGCGAAATTGTTTCAATCGTGAGTTTTTGTATGAACTTTTGAATTCGAAGTCGGTATTATGGGAAACATCTGAAGGAAAAGTGATGGAAAGAGGAAGGGAGAAGTTTCTAATAGAGTTAAATTGTCTAAACAATGATTTAGAAGGTTTCATAATTGAAAAGAATAAGGAGGAGTTGAATTATGTTGAGAATTCATTGATAAATTCTTATGAAGAATATAAGATGAAGGAGTTGAGCTTGGAGAATACAAAGGAAAAAAATCAGGTGAATTTTTACAAGAATGCCACTTTCGAAAAAGACATTGATATGATTAGAAAAAATTTCGAGAATAGTTTAAGTCTTTCGAAAGATTTGGATACTTTTGAATGGACTTTTGGTGAATGTGGGCAAATTAATAACAAGGAAAAGAAAATCATGAGGAATATGGACTTATTTTATCGAGATTTACAAAAAAGATTCGAAAATGTCAAGGATAAATATAAAGGAGATAACCCTTATTTTGTGATTTAATGCAATATTGCCATTTTAAAATTTAAGGAAAAAACTTTGTTTTGTATCAAAAAAATCGTTTATATTTATTTATAAAGAAAATTCCAAAGAAACATCATCTTTTTTTATTTAATTCAGCATTCGTTTTATCCTTTAGAAAAACATATTTTTGTATAAAAATTAAAAAAATTATTGTGATAAACGAAAAATGAGTTCACAGCTTATACCCAAAAATCATAACATTTTTAGAAAAACAAAAAAATAAAAAAATTAAAAAAAATTATTTTATGTATAAAAAATGAGCAGCTCACAACTTCGAGCGAAAAAATCATATAGTTTGTTTCCGAAACCCAAGAAAGATCTTTCTATTCCTGAGATCAAGCTCAACTCAAAGCAAAAAACCAAGCTGTTCCTTCAAGTTCAAGATATTTATGGGTTCTATTTCTTTCGAAATATATATAAAAAAAATTTTGAAGACTTACCAACAATAATGCAGATGAAGACCAAGATATTGAAGATTTGCTAATGAAACCTGAGAATAGGAAATCTGTGGCTGCTCTAAAGGATTTTTCTCCTTTTTCAAATGAACGAACGGCCTTAGGTTTTTTAATAAAGTCAAAAAGTTTGAATGCGGTAATGTTCATATATGAAAAAATTATGATTTTTTTCTTAAAATACCTTAAAACAAAAGACATCATCTCCAAGAAGGAAAACTGAACGTGTAAAGACAAAAATCAGTAAGGAATATATCACCCCTAACACTGTTCTAGTGAAAAAGAACAACTTCTACTTTTTTGAAAAGGGGACTCAAATGAAAGGAAAAGCCAACCAAAACCTTTTTGAAAAATGTTTCTCAAAGAACTTTGAGAAGGATTCAGGGATTTTGACCCATAATCCGAAAAAAATTGACCTGTTCACAGATGAATTCAAGTCTCAAAAACAAACAAATTCTTTAGAATCAGTTTTCTTGAATTCGTTCACGTTAAAACAAAACAAAACTCCCCAAAAAATCACTTTGGAGCACCTCAAATTAAAAACAAGCTACCAGGAATCAAACAAAATTTTCGGAGGGCAAAAAATCAAAAAAAGAACACCATTCAAACTTCATCTAGGGCACAACAATAATCCTTTGGTATTATTTAAATATATTCCATCCACTTGTTCTTAAAAATTTAAAAGTTTACAGTTCGCGACGACGTTCCTCCGATCGGACTTTATGACCCGGACTATAAAAAAATACGCAACAAAAGCCCTTCCTTCAAATTTTCGAAAGCAGCCAAGTTTTTAAATGAAAGGAGTCTGCCACCAATCGAATCCGGGGAAACCATTAAGTCATTACCCAACTATAATCGCAGAAAACCTTCCCTTTATTTCGAAAGGGAATTTGCAAGAATTATGAAAACAATTCGAAGTTTTTAACTTTTATATAAATTTGTCATTACTAATAATGTTTTTTTACAAAAAAGATGAAGTCCATACAATCAAACCTTTTAAAAAACAGATCGAAGACCTAAATGTAAAATTTTTCGATGAGAAGTTTTTACCAAACTTCCATAAAACGATGGAAAAATCATTCAAATCAGCGAAAGATAGTCTAAACAAAATTAAGAAAGGAGTGACTTTTGGGTTGGAGGAGATGAGGAAACCAAAATTTTGATCAAATTCCATTTTTCAATAATTTAATAAAAAAAAACATTTATCTTAACATTTTCTATTTAATTTAATCTTCCTTGGCAATTTTTCGACCCACATGTGCATTTCAGTTTTTCTGCCTCCAAATCAAATTGATAATCATAGGTGATTTCCTCCCCTTTACTAATTTCTTTATTCGCGTACATAATTATTTTTTTCTCATCCCCAACTTGCAAAATATACGAAGCACAATTATGCTAAATAAAAAAAAAATTATTAAAAGACAAATTTTAATTTTTGTGGACGTCGCAACAATGGTTCAGATATCTTGCCTGATTTCCACGGAATGTCGCATCGACCACATAATCTTTATCTATTCTGAACATATAGCAATCTCCAAAGCCCTTATCCTTATAGATTTCCTCTCTTTTGTCAGCCACGACATTACGTAACACTTCACCGACATATTCAATAATAATTTCTAATTTCTTGAAACTTTTATCAAAATTATTAAATGGCAAAAAAATAAAAATATTACTTATTTGTTGCAAACAATCCATATTTGTGAATATTCGAAGGCGCAACATAAACTCCTTTTGATGTTCTTTTCTTATAACTCAGATATTCTGTTCTTAATTTCTTCTCTATCTCCTTTTCACTTTGCACTTTGATTGGCATTATATGAAATCCCTCCAAATTGTTTGTGGGTTCCGTGATAAGTTCATCAATTTTGATGTTGAAATCTGAAATCATATTAGTATCAGATCTCCTTCTTTTTTCCTTCACTAAAATCGGCTTATGATTAATGCTTTTCAAAGGCGCGTTTTTGGGGTTGAAGTTTAAGATAGGCTTATCGTTTTTTTCAAATGGCAAATGATTATCGATTTTCATATCATTATGGATTGATTCGATTTGAATTTGTTTTTCGAAAGGATTATAATCCTCTAGGTTTTTTAAGAAGAAATTTTGGAAAAACGAAAGACTGGGACAATTTCTTTTGAAGATTTGCATTGATTCGATAGAAATTTTCATCCATCGCTTAATGATAGAATGGGTGAATCCCAAAAATCTCGAAATGAAATCACAAATGTTATCGACTTGAATTGCGTTTAAAGATAAAAATGAATTCTCAGCAATTAATTCCCATAAACTATAAAGATCTTCCACTTTGATTGCGTTTTGATACAATTCCAAGAAAAATTGGTTTAGTTCATTGTTTTGGAAAAGTTCGAAAATGTTGATTTTTTTTTCATTTTTCATATCAATTTCAACTTCAATTTTCCCGTTTTTGTTATTTTTTTTATTCAAAAAAATATTTGCAAAATCTTCAACTTCGAGCATTTTTGCGTTCACGTGATATTTTTTTTTGTTTTGATAAATTAGAAACAGAACCAATTTCTTCGCATTATTGTTTTCTTTATCAAATACTCTTTTGATAATCAGATATTCATCAAAAGTTTTGGCAAAATCGTTTGCATTTTCGGATTTAGAGAGGTTCATTACTATCAAAGAGCCCATTCGATGAAACGCCCCTGGATAAAAAGGTGCTCCTTTTTCTTGAGAGCCACTTTGTTGAATTTTTCCTTTTTTGGAATTTTCCTTTTCGCCTTGATTTTGCGAATCATAAATATATAATCGTCTTTCAGTTTGAAAATCTTTTAGGATATTTGTCAAGAAAATTTCTGGAAAATTTCCAGAATCTAGACAACTTTTGCAAATCAGTGTTTTGTCTCTAAGAAAAACACATTCGGCCTCGATTGCGCAATTGAGATGATATTTTTTTTTGCAGGTCTTGAATTTGACACAAAGCAAGGTGGCACATTTTTGAAAACAAAGGTCACATTCGTAGTTGAGATATTTTTGATAGGATGATTGGAAACGGAGAAGACCACCTTCCATGTTTTCAGAGACATTTGTGGACCAAAGAACGCAATTCGCATGAACCCATTTATTTAGCTCGTAATTTAAAAAACGGCCCAATATCTTTAAATAGAAAGTTAATTTCAATTGGAAAATAATTTGAAATATCAATAATATACCTTTCTTTCTCCATTTAATTTGCATAAAATGCATTTTTCATTGTCGAAGGGACCTGGAATCAAATCAATTTGCGGAATTTGATTATATAAAGGATCTTTAAAAAAACAATTAATGGTAATCGAAGAAAATAAAGTTATGCATGCTACCTTCTTTCAAAGCAATGTTTATTTTCTTCAGATTACTATTTGTATTTGAAGCAGGCTTAGGCATGATCTCATCAAGGTTTATGCTTCCATTGCTAGAATTCAATTGTTTATAATCCTTTTTCTGTTTCATTTTCATTTCTTTTTCTTCTAGGAATCTTGTAAACATCCCGATAATTGTGTCTTTGGCTTTGTTATGTTTATAACATAATTCAAATTAAGAAAAAATATTACTTTTATTTTCGTATTCCAACAATTCATCCAATTCCTGTTTTTTGGCTTTTTCAATGTTTTTCACTTCACAGCCTTCTTTTTCATAAATTATAAAGGGATTATAAAACGTTCCATGATTTTTCTGAATTAAAATGTTGGAATTTTGTCGATTTGGCTTGCTCATAAAGAACGCCTTTTCTTCATCCTCCTCATAACAATCAAAACTGACAACTTTTATCTCTTCTTTCAACATAACCACTCCGAATTTCAACTCTTGGAAATTGATGAGAGTTTTCTCCCCAATTAAATCTTTGAACACTTCAGTGAAATTTCTAAGATTCAATTTCAAATCTTTGAATTTTATATCGGAAAGATAAACTGAAAACTCCTTCAGAAAATCAAATTTGCCCTGTTGCAAAAACTTACAAGTCACATTCCGATCTAATAATTCTTCTATTCTGATTTCGAATTTCCAGGGTGAATCATGGAAAATCAAAGGAATGTTGAGCTCAGGTTGTGTACATGAGAAAACATAACGGAATCCAAAGAATAGATCCTGTAAGCCATTGAAATGTCTGAAAGTTCCATTAGCTTTATGCCTTTGCATCTCCAAAACTAGCTCAAAATCTTTTTCCTCGAAATTTTGTTGCTCGTCAAGCTTTTTTTTCTTGTTTTTGGAAAAAGGCAAACTATTGAATTTATTGATCACTTTCAAATTCTTGAGAAACTGATCGTAGTCTTTTCCTTCGAAATACTCTGTGTTCTCGTTCAGGAATTCCTGGATCAAAGAGTTTATGTCTGACTCAAAATTTACAAATTTGTCAGAATTTTTCAAGTTAGAAACCAAAATTATTTTCACAAGATCGAAATTAAAACGAAAAATGATGCTTTTTTTCTTTAAATGGGTCAATTCCGCCAGTAGTTTTTCTTGCATTTCGAGAGACTTTTTCTGTTTGTCTTCACAACACCATTCGCATTCTTGACAAAGGAAATCATCGGATTTTAAATCAAAATCGGTGGAAAGCTGCTCCTCATCAAAGAACAAAGCCTCCTTGAGGTCTTCTTTGTAGCAATTTTTGTGGAATTTGTAATGGCATTTATTACATTCAAGGTGATCCTCGTATTGCGACAAATAAGATAAGGAAAATTTATCGAAAGGACTTGTGCTTTTTGCTATGTACTAGAAAAAATATAAATTATGATAAATTTTATTTTCAATTTTTTTTTTCGGAAGGCTGGCATTTACAAAAATTATTATAAATTTAAAAATATTACCTTTTTGCAAAATTTACAAAAATTTTTGAATGCTTCCAATAATCCACATTCGTAACAATAAAGAAAATCCTCACAAAATTCGTAATGTATTGAGTTTGGATCGATTTTATCTGAGAAGAATTCCTTCGTTTTGCAGATTGAACATCTAATAAATTCATTTAATTTTAAAAAAAAATTATGTTTTAAAAAAAAATATACTCAAAGCAATTTTCGCATTTCCATGTCAGCCCAGGCATAATTCCAATATTTTTATAAGCACAATTTAAATGATAAAAATTCTCACAGGAATTGCAAAATAAATTGTTGTTGTTATCAGGCGGTTTATTGCATTTTTCACAAACTTTGCAATTCGGGCAAATCCAAGTCATATTTTCGATTTTTACCTGGAAGAATCTGGCTTTATTATAATTCCTCGAATATAAACAATATGGATGATAACTTTCCTGACATAATCCACAAATCAGAAGGTCAGAACTATTAGCAAAAGCACCACATAACAAACAATTATCACTTTCAAGCAAAGTATAATCATTAAAACTCACAACTATAGGCTCGAAGTAATAAAATGGTTTATTTGCAACCTTCATAATCATTTCTTCAAATGAATTGAAAAGATCTTTATTTTTAAGCTTCAATAGATCGAAGTATTTCGGGTCGTTTCTCCCTGGACTTCGTGATTTCACTTCTTCCATCTCAAGTTCCATGTAATTATTTGGAGATTCCATTTCTGTTTTTTCCTTAATAGTGAGATTATTGCTGATTTCACTTTTCCCAACTGAAAGTCTAAATAAATTTCAAGTAAATTTTAGCTTCAACTTTTAATTAATTAATAACTGATCAATTGCAGATTCTTTCATTTCCAAAATATAGTTCATGCCAGAAATTTCTATTATTATTTCTTTTTCTTTGGACAAGTTTTGCGGGTTGGTCTCGATGATTTTTCTGAAATTTGGTTTAGTTTTTTGAAGAATTTTAATGTTTTTTGTAGAGTCATTCTCATTCGAGAAGAGAATGTTGAAATAGTAGAGGTCTACATTTTCTAGAAATTCAACCTCCAATTTTTTCATTTCGTCCAAATTCACAGGCCTTGAACAATCAAATATGGTGGTCAGGAAATCTTTGAAATATTCAAAAGCGTAGGCACCTATGATTTTAAGCTTTTTAGCTTCAATGTGGATGTGGGATTTGGGGAAGTTAAAAAGAAGGGCGTTATCGCATATTAAAACGAAATCTTTTCTGTAATAAAATTATCAATTTTACCCTAATGTTTTTAAAGGGATAATTATATTACTTTATAAAACTGACTGGATCATCAAGATATTTACCAGTCGAAGCTTTGGTACACATCGTTTCGAAATCCATCGGTTCATTGACGACTTTTTTGTAGTAAGGCACATTTTCAGCATCAACTGGTTTTATAAAATATTTGTTGGTGTCAAGACTAAAATTATTTTTATATGAAATTCAAAAGATTGTTTATAAAAAACAAATAATAATTTATTTAAAAAAAATAGGCAAGAATATAACAAAAAAATAAAAAAAAAACATAAAACATTAAACATTAAACATTAAAAAAAAAATATATATCAAAATAAAATTATAGAAAATAACAAAGAAAAATATTAACCAAGAGAGAATATTGATGAATTGCTTAAGCTTTTGATTAGTGAGTTCATTTCTACATAGAGGACATGAATAATCCTTATTTGACTTCCCGAATTCACTATAAGTTTTATCATCTCGAAGAGAGTTGTCGCAAAAACGATGCACCCAATTCAAGCAAAGCGAACATAAAATCCAATCTTTCAACAATTTTTTATTTTCAATCTTTACAGATGGTTTGATCCAAGGTTTGTTGCAAACTCTGCAAAATTCCTTTTTTTCTCTGAACCCTCTGCAAAGATTGCAAAGCATCACCCCTTCTTGAAAGGAAACTGTTTCAAATGGTTTTTCACAATAATCACAAATTAAACATCTTTTTAAAAAATTAAAAACATTAGGAATTTTATATTAACATTATTTATTAAATTGCCTATGACAATACCAAATGTTATTAACTTCTTCCATTGCCTTATTTTGTTCCTCGAGAGTAGTAATAAAAACACAGGTCTTATGAAACGAACAGGCACATTTCAGACAAGTGATCTATATCCCAAAAAATTAATTATAACAAAAAATTTAATCAAAATTTTATTTATTAAATTTGTATAAACACCATTCCATCTTTTTTCCCTTTGTTGTAACATATTCCACAAAAAGCACAATCCTTGCAGACCCAATCCTTATAAATTTCTGATGATTTATTCGGGAGGCTTTGATGATTTGGCAGGCATTGAAAATGGAAATATTTCCCACATTCCTCACAAAATAAAACATCCAAATCTCCAACAATATACTTGCAGATTTTGCATCTGACTTTTTCTTTAAGTTCCTCATCAATTCTTGCAAAGGAACTGCCTTTATCGAATAAAGACATATTTGGGGTTTGATGGTTGGATACATGGAAGAATTCAAACATCAAATTAATTATTTTTTTGTGATTGTTGCTATAAGTCATTCTTTTTCTGATAGAATCCTCGAAAATGTAAAGTTTGGTCAATGATTCTGTATTTAAGGCAGGATAATTCAAATCAGTGGTAAGATGCAATTTTTCTTCTTCGTTTGAGATATTTATCCATTCGAGTTGAAGATTATCAAGCCGTTTCACAAAAATGTAAGTTTTATTATCATCGAGTGTTTTGGCACTAGAAGTTTAAAATTAATGTGAAAATGTATTGAAAAAAATATAATTTATTATTTTTAATAGAAAAATTGTAACTGAAGCAATATTGAAAAGAAATTATTGGTGTCACTTTCTCCTTTTTTCCCTATTTTGATGATTTTCAAATAATAAGGCTTCATTTTTCCGGAAAGGCAATGATATTTATTTTTTTCTATTGTGACATTATATTCCTGCAAATTTTAAATTTGGAAACAAAGTCAAATGAAAAATTCTTTAATATTTATTTAAAAACAACCTTTATGATCCTAATAAACTCACTGAAAATTGCTTTCAAAAATTGGTTCTAAAATAAAATAAAATCTTATATATTGTTCATAATTATAAACCTTGTAAAAAAAGGCCTTTGTATGACCTACATCCAACAAATTCATTCTCTTTATATCATTGACGTTTACACTTTACCAAAATAACCAAAAATTTTAATTTTTCTAATTTAAGCTTACATTTCATAATAATTAGTTCCGAAATAATAAATCAAAACATTATCTTGCATAATGTTCTCAATTTCCATTTTTTCTTCGCTCTTCATCAGCTCATTTTTCTTATCATTTTCTATTTCCATATCACCTGTTTCTAATTATTATTATTTGATATAAAATATACATAATATATTATGTAATATATATATAATATTAGACACATCAATAATATATCGAAAATATATAATATGTACATATATTTATATACATATTTAGATATAGAAAAAATATATATATATATTTAAGTTAATTATTTTTTACTTATAATTGTCTCCCGGAATTCTTTTTTTATCACTTCAGCTTCATTTTCTGTCTCTATTGATGAAATTTTTTTCTTCTGGCATTCCAAATTCAAATATGAGTCATCACTAATATTTCCCAAATTCGACACCACAAATTCCACAGCATTTTTTCTCCCATAATTCTGGAAAATCAGCACTGGCCAAAAAATCAACTTTTTTTTAATTTCATTGTTGTTTTTTTGATAAAAGTAAGCCAAATTATCAAAATTTTCCAAAAAATGATCCAGGGCATTCGAATCAAAAATCAGTTCAAATTTCTCCTTCGATTCAATTGGGTAAAAAGCAGGTTCTTGCAAGAGCAAAGTGAGGTCTTCATCGATATTGAAGGTGGAATTATCTGATACAAAGATGTTTTTTGGGTTTTTTTGCTTCTTCTTCAAATAGCAAGTTTTTATCTGAACATTCTCATTTTCTTTGTTTATCAGCTTCACCAACCTATTATGCAAAAAATTGGGTGGTATCAACCCAAGGTTTTTTGGGTAGATTTTCTCCTCATCTTCATTTTCGAAAAAATTCGAAAATAAAGGCAATTCCAAATCCTCAAAAATAGATGAGTCTTCTTCTTTCATCAGCAATTCTTCTTCTTTTTGTTCCTGTTTAGTCTTTTCTTCATAAATTTTATTCGGAGTTTCTGGCTGAATTTTTAACTCGAAGTCTTGTTTTAGTTCAGGAAGCTCAAGTTTTTTCTTTCGGAGGTCTTCTTTTTCTGGAGTTATAGTTAATAGGGTTGATAAGGATTCAGGGAGGATAATGTCTTTGATATTGAGCTCAATCTCCGGAGTTTCATCCTTGTCATGTTTTCTTTCTTCAAGCTCGATTCCTTCAAAAGATTTGAGCTCCTTTATTAGAGGGTCAAGTTCTTCTTCGATTTTTTTCCCTTTTTCACCTGATTTATGTTTTTTGTCTCCACTTTTCCTACTTCGGACTCTTGTCTTTGATTTTGTTATTTTTTTTTTTCGCAGAGGTTTTTCCCTAGATTCCTTGGCTTCCTTGGTTTCCTTGGGTTCTTTGGTTTCCTTGGGTTCCTTGGTTTCCTTGGTTTCCTTGGGTTCCTTGGTTTCCTTGGGTTCTTTGGGTTCTTTGGGTTCCTTAAATTCCTTGGTTTTCTTAAGCTCTTTGAGTTCCTTGAATTCCTTAGTTTTCTTAAGCTCTTTGAGTTCTTTGGTTTCCTTGAGCTCCTTCGCTTCTTTGGGTTTGGGTTCCTTGGGTTTGGGTTCCTTGGGTTCCTTGAGTTCCTTAAGTTCCTTGGGTTCCTTTGGTTGCTTTGATTCTTTGGGTTCTTTGAGTTCCTTTAGTTCTTTGAGTTCCTTGTGTTCCTCCTTTTGTTCCTCCTTGTGTTCCTTGGGTTCCTTGGGTTCTTTTGGTTCTTTGGATTCTTTGGGTTCTTTGGGTTCTTTGGGTTCTTTGGATTGCTTGGGTTCCTTGGGTTCTTTGGATTGCTTGGGTTCCTTGGGTTCTTTGGATTCCTTGAGTTCCTTGGTTTTCTTAAGTTCTTTGAGTTCTTTGGTTTCCTTGAGTTCCTTGACTTCTTTGAGTTCCTTTGGCTCATTGCTTTCTTTGATTTCCTTGGTCTCCTTTGTGTCCTTGTTGTCCTTGGTTTCTTTGGTTTCATTGATTTCCTTGGTTTCCCCGGTTTCCTTGATTTCCTTTTCCTTGGTTTCCTTGGTTTCCTTGGTTTCCTTGGTTTCCTTGGTTTCCTTGGTTTCCTTGGTTTCCTTGGTTTCCTTGGATTCATTGGGTTCAATGAGTTCATTGGTTTCCTTTTGTTTTTTCTCTTTCGGCAATAATTCCTTTGGGGATGTTTCCTTTGATTTCATAGGTTTCTCTAAGGAGGATGGAAGCTCCTCGGTTTTTTCCTCTTCTTTTATGAGCACATCTTCCAACTTTTCAGTGCTTTCTTTAGATTTCTTCCCTTTTTTTCTTCCTCGTTTTTTCCCTTTTTCTTGCTCCTCTTTGATTTCAAGTCCGCCCGCATTTCCCATATCATTAACTGGCGTATCAACATTTTTATGGGTTTCGTGAGGATTTTCTAATTGGATTTTATCACTTTGAGGATCAACAAAACTTGGCTCTTCTTTGTATGGTTTTTGCAGTTCTTTTTGTTTCTTTTATTTATGTCTGGAAAAAAATTATTAAGTTACCTTCTTTTAATTCAAGGACATTTTGGTCAATCTTTTCCTTGTCTTTTTCTTCGAAAATTAAATTTTGGGACTCCTTGGTTTCTTTCAATAGGGTTACAACACTCTTTGTTTTCCGATTTCTGTTTCTTTTGCTAGAGGCATGTTTTTTTCTGGGGGGTTTCTCTTTTTTTCCAGAGACCTCTTTATTCTCTTTTTTCTCAATCAATCCTTTTTTCTCGAAGTTTTCTTCTTCTATCTCAATCTTTTCATTTGTTTCTTGAAGTGTATTTTCTAATTCTAGAGGGAAAATAGAATCTTTCATCTTTTTATAAAAAATAACGTTTGGCTTGTGGTTCATCTTTGTTTTTTTGCTTGTTTTTTTTCCTTTTGGGAACCTCTTTGGGCTTTTCTAAAGGCTTCGTTGGGTGATTTGGATCTTCAATGGGTTCGGGTTTTGCGTCTCTTCGGGTAAATCTTGCTTTTTTCTGGATGATTTCACAATATTTTTGCAGATTGACACCTGTTTATTAAGAAATCGATAAAGAAAAAGATCATGCTGAATAAAAAACCGAGCATTGGAAAATCAGTGTTTTTGCTTTGACTCATTTTAAGATGAGAAGACGAATTTTTATAGTTTTGGGATTTATTTAAAACAAAGAAAATTATTAAGATTTAAAGTTTTTTGTTCTTTAATTAAAAAAATCATTCTGATTTAAAAATTATCCTTTTTAAAG
>Ga0302186_10002834_pt1 | contig 13074 bp, 11 predicted proteins | sample II_Bog_E1_2_FD_198782 | JGI IMG/M metagenome (GOLD analysis project Ga0302186, IMG submission 198782) | Peat permafrost microbial communities from Stordalen Mire near Abisko, Sweden - II_Bog_E1_1 | ecosystem: Environmental > Terrestrial > Soil > Wetlands > Peat | place: Sweden: Abisko... | reverse complement strand
TCGATCCTCGTGGAAATCCAAGGATCCCGGACCTCGATGTCCTCGTAGTCAAAAAGAACTCCGCTAACCACTTCAAGGCTAAGGAAATTCTCAAAGCTATCAAGGAAAACAAGATCCCAGAGTCCTTTGATCACGATGGTTCAGGAGTAAATGCGTTCGAAATAGTTGACTCTCAGTACATCCAAAACTCGAATTACTGGGCTATGTTCGATTCATCGAAAGCTCTAACGGAAACGGAGGGCTTCCAGTTCGTCGAATCACAGCCAGCAATGATCGATCCAGTAAACGTAGTTTATAAAACAAAAGAAATCCAAACATCTGTGACCACACTTTTCGATTTGGGCCATAATGATGTCACTCGTTCTTGGGTTTTCTCTGCTTCAACGTCAGTCGCCCCGACAACTTAGGCCTTATGGCCGTCCCGTACGCGGGACACAGTTCATAGATTGTGGATTGTGTCCCTCGTATGGGCATTACAAAACTAATAGGGAATGGGACCAATAGCTGAAACATGCCGTAACCCCCATTCTCACTATAATGTCTACAATTAATGGCGATTCATACACAGATCTCCGAAACATAAACCTTAGAGGTGGTGCTTCGGGTCCAGGTCTAATTCGTTGGTCTCCCTCTGGTATATATGGCCAAAATGCCGCTCTATGGGCTTCAAACCCATTCGGAACGACTGATTATGGTCTATACCTAAACTCCGCAGGAAACCTTGTATTCTCAAATCCAAACGGTGCCACAATTCTTGGCGCGGCAGGTTCAGGCGGCGGTCTTCCTACATGGGATCAGATATTCGTAGGGGATCAGGCTCTTGACGTCGGTGCGACCAATACCTTAACTGTCACTAGTTCGGGCACGGGTTCAAATGGTATATTTGCAGTAACTTCGACTGCGGCAGGTAGCGGGGTATTGCTTCAAATAACCAACGGTGGTTCTGGTTCAGATATTGCCGGTACCTCTAACACATGGAATGTGTCTGCGGCAGGTGCGGCGGTATTTACGAGTGCGGCCATTCCGACACTTACAGCAACGACAATTACGGGCACTACAAACACTCTGACATTGGCGGCCGTTGGTGCGAATGCAGTTGTTGTTGGGAGTGGTTCAAACACCGTCACAATCGCAAAAGCGGCCACATTCTCATCTACAGTCACAGTCACGGCGGGAATAGTCACATTGGCTGATACAGCAAACGAAACTGGACTTGTTTTCACCTCTTCGGCTACAACAGCTGGAGTATCGGGTGCAGGAACAGGAACGGTGGTATTCAAGTCTACGACTCTTACTACTGGTACTCTTCTCAAACTCCAAGTCGCAGAGGGAACTCTGACGACAGGATGGTATCTTCAGGCATATGATTCAAGCACTTCAGCTACGATGTTCTCCATAGCTAAATATGGTGCGACAGTAATCACTGGATCGGCCTACGCAACAGCGGCTCTCACTCTTACAGCTGGTGATCTCGTTATTACAGCAGGTAAAATAGGGCATACAGCGGTAGGTGCAACCACAACAAACGGATACACAGGCACATTCAATGGCTTGACCACAGGCATTGGCATGAGCTTGGTACACACGACTTCGGTCATCACTACTGGTTCGGTTCTATCAGTTTCATCTACAGGAGTAGACACTGGAACTTCTCAAGGTACGCTTGCCAATTTCGTGTCATCTGGTTCAACGGCTGGACTTGTACTCAAAGTAACCGGTGCGGCTCTTATCGGCGGCACTCTAGCGGCTTTGTCAACCACAGCTCTTACAACCGGTACAGTATTGTCTTTATCAGCAGTAGCGGCCACTCTTACAACTGGCTTCTATCTGGCATGTAACGATGGTGCATTGAACGTATTCACAGTCGGTGCAAACGGTCACTTGACATCAAAGCAGACCACAGCTCCGACAATTGCCACGAACTCAACAGGCCTTTCGGCAGTTGCGGTTACAGCGGGTAGCACTGACACTTGCGGTACGATTACTTCAACAGGAACACCTTCGTCGGGAACGGTTATAACTCTTACATTTGCAAAGACTTACACCGTAGCTCCGAAATGTGTTCTGTATGCCCCAGCAAACGCGGCGGCAGGTGGAATCAACACTATGCCGATCATCACGACCACAGCAACAACGGCAGTATTCACATGGCCGGGTTCTGGAGTGTACGCGGCTACACCAAGCTGGACATATTTCGTCATAGCATAGGTTCTATTAAAAACTAATCTCGGTCTCTCACTCTGTCTCGGAATATCGACCGGGACAGTGATGAGGGACTGAACATAAAACCATGGGAGCATCATCAAACTTTCAAGAAACTCTCCGCACAGCAACGATCAACGTCGCCGCGGCCGGAGACAATATCCTCATAGCCGCCCCGACAACAACGGGAGACTATATTGCTATTGACTTCATTCAGATCATCCCGACAACGGCTTTGACGATTACGTTCTATGCAGGACCACAAGCAAGTGGAACAGCTCTCTCAGGACCATATCCTCTATCAGCACAACAGGTGGTTACTGACGAGAACGTATTCCAAAATCAGCACGGGGTTATAGAGTGTCCTGTAAACACATCATTCAACTTGTATACAGGCGGAGCAGTTCAATGCGGCGGATTTATCCGTTATCGCATTTGCGGAAATTGAGGTAAAAATACCATGCCTACAGTCTCCACCACAGAAACATTCGCTAGTAGAAATAAAGCGAGCAAACTGCTCGCAGATGAGAATGCGTCTCTGATCAGGGCAAACGAAATCCTTAAAAGGGAAAATGCAGAGTTCATCAAGATCAGACAGGAAAACATGATCCGAAGCGCATTTACGCCTGAAGAATACGAAAAAGTGGAAAGAGAACACTTTTCAAGGGTAGAAAGCATGGAAAATGCGGTTGTTCAGGGCAGAATCGAGGCAGGTAGGCTTGAAACGGCTATAGTCGATAAAAGGGCAAGCTTGGCTCAAATGTCAGCCCAAGAGGCAATTTTGACGCCAAAACTGGGTGCCGTGGCGTCGGATATCGAGATCCTTACAGCAAGGAGAGAAAATGCCGAATCGGCCGCCAGAGAAGCTGAAAGCAAGTACAGCGATCTGATCACACGAAAAAGCACCGAGCTTTCACTCCTTACGGATAAAGTAAATGCCGCTCAAAACGCTCATTTGATTGTTTCACGGGAAACAGAACAGCGAATGGCGAGCGTGGTCGAACAGGAGCGAGCATTGTCTATTCGCCGGACAGACCTTGAAATATACGAGGCGAGACTTCGGGCCAAGTATCCTAATGACCCTATAATACTCTGATGTCAAATGTTGTATCAGCATCAGATCCATTGACCTCTACAGAGATAGGATTGGTAGCAGGACTCAATGCACTTGCTGTAACCCCAAACGGACAGGCAATTGCAAAAACAGGAACGAATACATTCGCCAATGTATCAGCTTCGGGTGGTGCAACTCTTCTCACTTCCACAGATACACCGAATGGTGTAATCACAAACTTTCATTTTGCAACCCAGCCAACCTTAATCTTCACGGATCAAGGCGTATGGGCAAATAACGCAATCGGCTTCTCTTGGACAGCAGGAAGTCCCGGATACGCCACATTACCAGTAGCACCCACGGCATGGGTACTAGGGTTGTAGAATTACTTTAAAAATAAAAATATGAATAAATTTTATAAAACAATTTCAATAGCAATGGCGGTGATCGCGTTTGGCAGTATCGTGTACGCCGCAACAGGTACGCCTGTATTCGTGCCAATGGCTCCCGGCCCAAACTATGTTCTCCTTTCAACAACATCAGGTGCTTATAGTTATGTCGCCACCTCCTCCCTCGGCATATCAGGTGGAGGTGGAAGTCCTGCTTCTCCTTCATATTCTATCCAGTACAACAATTCAGGAAGTTTTGGCGGTTCATCTAATGCGACGATAGACTCCTATGGAAACGCTAGTTTCAACGGACAGGTCGGGATAGGCGGATATAGCGGTTTACTCGGTGCGGCTTCTTTAGGAGTTCTTGGAGACAATGTAGACCCAGCTTTAGAAGTTTTGAATGGTGCAGGAACCGCTGGTGTGGGTATAGGTGAAACACTTGACAATGATAATATTATGCTTAATTCTAATGGGTCTGCTTCATTTTCAGGTAATGTTGGTATCAGCCAAACTACTCCTGCCACAGCTCTCGATGTGAATGGGTATATCACGTCTGAAAGTCTTGCGGGTAGTCCTTCATTCGTAGCGGTAGACAACACAGGTAAGTTTATAGCTACTACGACACCAAGTGGAGGTTCTGGTACGGTTAATTCAGGTACAGCGGGACAAGCGGCTTTTTATAACACGACAGGAACTGCGGTATCAGGTACATCTACTTTGTTTTTCAGCAACGGCAACGTCGGCATCGGGACGACGACACCAGCTACCGCTTTGGACGTGAATGGATATATAACCACCGAGAGTGTAAAGAACGCAGGATGTCTTGCTACGGATTCTACTGGAAAGATAGTCTCAACGACTTGTGGAACTGGAACAGGCGGATTGGCCACCTCCTCTCCTTGGACTGTAGGCAATCTTGCCTATGTCGTAAGCAATGGTGCAGTGTCAGGAACATCAAGCCCTTACGTCACAACAATAATGGCGACAAGTACGACAGGGACGAGTACGTTTGCAAATGCTATTATAGTTGGTACTCCAGCAACAACAACTCTGACATATAATCAGATAGGAATCCTTGCAAGTTCTACAAATAATGGTATACAGTTTTCAACGAATTATTATTCCTCTTCATTTTCCTGTGGTGTATCAAGTGTTATTGGTTCCGATGGCCTAACCTACGGCACGGTAGTTGGTGCCGATGGTAATTGTTGGCTCGACAGAAACCTAGGTGCGACAGAGGTGGCTACATCATTCAATGATTACAATGCCTACGGCTCTCTATTCCAATGGGGTCGTTTGGCTGATGGTCATCAGTCGATAACGTGGACAGGTTCGGGAAGTGGAACTGCCGTTCATGGTACAACTGCCACCCTGAGTTCGACGGATAATCCTGGAACGAATCTATTTATTACCATAAGTAGTGGTCCGTATGATTGGCGTAGTCCGCAAAATGATAATCTGTGGCAGGGAGTAAACGGCACAAATAACCCATGTCCAATTGGTTTCCGTTTGCCAACTCAACCGGAGTGGGCGAATCTGGTTACTGCGGCGGGCATTACCAATTACACAACTGCATATAGTTCTTCACTGAAACTCACCGTAGCAGGCTACCGCCTCAACGCCGATGGTTCGTTGAGCGACGCGGGTGGCTACGGCGGCTACTGGTCGAGTAGTGTAGTCGGTACGCTCGCCTACTACTTGTTCTTCGGTTCCGGGGGTGTCGACCCTGCGTACAACTACGACCGCGGCTTCGGCTTTTCTGTCCGTTGTCTTAAGGATAGTGGGTCAATTATTTCTCCAATTTTATTAACATCGTCATGGTCATTAGGAAGTTTAATTTCTAACAATGCCTTTACGATTGCCAATTCTTCATTACTTAATTCATTAAATTATTTATCCATTTTAACAAACGGCAACGTCGGCATCGGGACGACGACACCAGCTACCGCTTTGGATGTCAATGGAGACATAACTACCGAGTCCGTTAAGAGTGCCCCTTGTCTAGCGACAGATTCAACGGGCAAGATAGTTTCTACCGCTTGCGGGACGGGTAGCGGTGGAGGATTGGCTACTTCTTCTCCGTGGACTGTAGGCAACCTCGCCTATGTTTCAAGCCAAGGTGCGGTATCGTCGGTAGGTACTTCAACTCTCTCTGCTTCCTCGCCTCTTACAGGTTCATTCACACATGTAGGTTCTGGGGGTGCGCTTGGCATACAGGTTGCCAACACTTCTCAAGGAGGTTATCTCTCTAATACGGATTGGAATACATTTAATGGGAAGCAAGCGGCTGGTTCATATCTTACAACTGTGACCGCGGACTCTCCTCTTGGAGGTTCTGGTACATCAGGTTCTCATTTGACTTGTGGAACATGTAACACTACAAACGCCTCCGTTTCATCCGTCGGTCTATCCTCTGCCAACTCAACTCTCACAATTGGAAGCACTCCAGTAACAACTTCTGGTACGATTACAGCAGACTTAAATCTTGGAAACGCAAACTCATGGACTGGTAAACAAACATTTGTAAATGCTTCAACATCTGCTCTAACCGTTGGCGGCACAGCAACTGTAACTAATCTAAACGCAACAGGCACTCTAGCAGTCACATCTACTTCAACCCTTTCAGGAAACACGGTTATCGGTGGACAAATTACGAGTTATAATGGTGGGTCTATTTTAGATATACCAACTGTTGTAACTAAGGGAAAAGCAATTGCATCAACCACTGTTGGAGATATTATAAATTATGCAGTTCCTTCGGACGGGATGTATTTCTTGAGTTATTATTTTGTCGTAAGTTCTATTTCGGTAGATACAATAAGAGCACAGTTTAAGTTTACTGACCCTCAATCTAATTCAGAGTATTTCGTCGGAAGTACAGTTGCCACTACAGGAGCCAACGCCGGGTTCTCTGGTGCTTTTGCATTAAAAGGTGGCACAAATCTAACTGGTGGGACTGAATTAGTTGTTTCTGGCGGAAGTGTAACTTATAACATGAGTATAGTAATTACTAGATTAACTTCAATATAATATGCCTATACCAACATTAGACAATGGTTCAATAGCTGAATTAAGTCAAGACAACATTGACTCAATGACTGCTGATGAATTGCAAACCGTATCAGATAATCTTCAGACTCAAATAGACGCACTCCAAGCACGGATTGATACCATTCAACCCGTTCTCACGATGAAGATGAATCGAATTACTCCCCCACAGCAATTAAACCCTTAACATGCCCCACTTCTTCGATAAACACTAATATGAAAACACGAACCAATCATCAAGAGCAAATAAATACAGCAATACAACTTGCTCGTACCGCCGCTGATACAGCCACTGCTCTTGCCTCTGCCAAAGTTCAATCAGATATTGTAGCCGCTGGCGTAGCAAAAGACATTGAATACATAAAAATATCTATAGGAAAGATTGATGCTACACTTAAAGAAATTACCGATAGAGATGAGAAGTTTACTTTGAAAGAGGATTTTGAAAAGACAACAGATGCCATCAATACAAAAGTAAACTGGTTAATGAGTATCGCCTTCACGGCCATAGGTATCTTGGGAACAGTCGAATTTTTATTCAGATATATAAAACAATAAAATGACTAAATTACCAGTTATACGAACAAAGTGGGGCGAACAGATCGGTGTCGAGCTATACTTCGCCTTTCCAGAAATACAAGATGAACAGCGTACTTTCCTAGATGCTGATTCGGTTGCAGGTGCAACTTCACTGTCGGCGAACGGGGTCAATTTCAGCATAGGACAGTACATCGTGATCGGACAACCCGGGGCTTTGAAGACAGAGATTGTGCAAATACACGCCGCAACAGCACCCACAGCAACTACAATCACACTAGCCGCCGCGACGTTATTTCCTCATAATCGAGGGGACATTGTTCGCTTCATTCCGTACAACCAGATAACGCCATCTGAATCGACTGATGGAGGGGTTACGTACACCCCACTTTCTGCCATTGCAATACGCGCAGATTCAACTGAAACATACCTCAACCGACCATCAGGATTGTCCACGTATTTCTATAAATACACATTCACAAACGGAGCAACAAACAGCACTTCATCTGATGTAGTCTTGGCCACCGGATACGCAGACAACACCATAGGTTCGGTCAAAAGACGTGCCATGAGGGCAATGGGAGAGCAGATCGGCGACCTCATCACAGATCAGGATTTGAATGATTGGCTGTATGAAGCTCGCAGAACCATAGACCAAGATCCGAGAGTTTTCAGATGGACATTCAGAGAGAAGTTCAATGTAAACATCGGACAATGTATTTCTGGTGCATATTCAGTAGCCGCACCGACAGACTTGCGTGATCGGAACACATACAAGAACATTCTGGGATTAAGATTTGGTAGACAGAATAGGCCTTGTATTTATCAGGACCAAGTACGCTTCGAACAAAACTTTCTAAACTGCGCTCATACAACATTAAATGGAACCGTATCATTTGGAGCAACTTCGGTGATATTGACCTCTAGTCACGATCTTGACGATGCAGGATCAATTTCAATCGCAGGTGGGGCTGTAGGCACCTTACACTCAAGTATCAGTTATACGGGTAATAATCGCACCACCAACACCCTGACGGGCGTGACAGGCGTTCCTGCGGCTGGATACATCACAGGACTGGATGTTTGGCAGAATGCTAACTTTATGGGGCTTCCTAGCGCGTACACAATAAATGCAGGAATAATATATTTCGAAGTTCCGTTTTACGATCAGCTTGATGGACGAAACATTATCATGGATTACTATGCGGCATTACCTATAATCACAACTGATTCGCAGGCTTTTGATGAACCGTTTTTTGACGAATATCCAGCGTTCCTTCGTTGGAAAATAAAGTACAAAAAGTCTAACGGAAAGATAGATAAAGATAGTGATCCAGACTACAAAGAATGGAACGAGGGTATTAGTAGAGTGATTGCACAGGAGGTCATTTCTCAACGGATACACATGATTCCAGATGTGGAAGGATTTTTATCGGCCGTTTCCTAGAGTTTTGTCAAGTAAAACAAAAACATGGCACAAAAAGACACAAAAACAAAACAGCCAATCCTCCCTCCTCTTATCCGCAAGAGCCAAGAGTCTGGTCTCTTAAGTTCATATGCGGTCGGAGAAAATAGGATGCCAGAGACAGCTGTGACAGAGGCAGTAAATTGGGACTTCCAAACAATCGGACCGGCAACGACACGAGCGGGAATAACGCAAGTCGGACAAACATTGTCGGGAAACATCCTTGGACTTCATCAACTCATAGACACGGTAAACGTACCGGCTATAGGTACAGCTCTTATCGCCGTAAACGGCACAGTAGCATATTACTTATCCGCGGGAACATGGACTTCAAAGCGTACGGGACTTACGGCAGGTGCAAAAGCTCGATTCGCTGATCTGCTAAATATCACATTTATGGTAAATGGTGTAGATGCAACCGCTACATGGGATGGCAACCCGAGTGACTCATTCGTGATCACCGGATCTGCTTCTGGTGCTCCAATCGGAAAATATATTGAAGTATTTCAAAACTATGTATGGATTGCTGGAAACCCCACATACCCAGATCGTGTCTATTATTCCACAAAACCATTGCCGGAGATAACCCAGACAGTTACGTGGTCTACTGATCCCGTGACCGGTGTTCAATGGCAGGACATATCTCCTAACGATGGACAAAACATAACCGCATTAAAAAAGTACAGAACGGCTCTTTTGATATTCAAACAAAATAGGATATATAAATTATACGGGATAGGAAACATTGACCAAGATCCACAATTTACGGTGGGCACTTACTCACAAGAAAGCGTGGTGGAGACAAAAGCTGGTCTATTCTTTCATCATTCGAGCGGGTTCTATCAGTATAATGTCTATGGCATAGTCCAGCAGATTTCAATTCCTGTTCAAGGTTTTGTACTGGCTATACCAGCTTCGGCCTATACAAGTGTGGCAGGGTGGCTTGATCCAGATGGAGATCACGTTAACTGGAGTGTGGGCACGATAACAGTTGAGGGCGTGACATATACAAACATGGTTCTTCGCTATCGCATTTCAACACAAGTATGGACGCATCGCTCATATCCAGCAAATCAATTCATCTGTTCAGGAACATACAACAACGGCACAACTCTCTATAACGTGGTAGGTGATACAGCAGGACACATAAATGGATATAACTGGGGCACAACTGATAACGGAGTTTCTATTCCATATTCTCTGGTTCATCGTTGGGAAAATATCGATGGACTTATTTCAACTCGCAAGACGATAGACAGAATAGGTTTCAATCACTACAAGGGAGCTAGTACGAATGTCAATTACCAAACAGAGAGTGATAACCCACAAGATTGGACAAGAAAAATAGGGCAATTTGGAACATACAACACAGGATTTAATTCTGTGGGTATTCGCGCACGCAAGATACGAATACGAATATCAGGACAGAACAGCGGTGCCCCAATCCAGTATCACGGGTACGAATTGATTGCCTCAATGGATGAGCTTATCATTCCCGTAAATAACTAAAATGCAAAATCAAGAACCACAAATCGATACTCTTTATCAGACATACAACAGATCATTGGCCAAAATTACTGGTCAAGAGACATTCGACAACATTATTGATGCTTTCGATAGTGGTGGTTTTGCCCAAGCAAACAATTCAACAATGGTATCCTATCCCGCTTCGTCTATCGGTGGAGGTACAAACACATCAGCGACAAATATCTCTGGGGCTATAATATCTGGTAAAACAAGTTTTGCAGACTACGCGGATGCGGGGTTCTTTCTTGGGGTAGATATTGACGGAGTAGTAAAACTAAATCTTGGAAACTCGACAAGTTATATCACATGGAATGGTTCGGCTTTGGTGGTGGTGGGAGGCGTAAGTGTGGGAAGTTTGAATATCCCAGACACAACCACAGCAAGTTCATTCCATGTGGATACTTCAGGAAACGCATGGTGGGGAACGAATGTGGCCACTGGATACGCTACGGCCCCAGCTTCAATTCTCGCCACAGGTGTCGCTCAATTCACGAACATGACGATAACAGGCGGATCGGTAGCCGCAAGCACTCTGGCGGGCATCGTAGCCCTCTCAAATACCAATGTGGCGGCACAGAATTGGACACAAACGAGCGTGTTCTCGGCTTCCAGTGCAACCGTAGTCTCATGGGGAGCGGGAACGTTTACCACGGCAGGTGGTACTGCATATTCAATCGGTGCTGGAAACACAGGCACAATGTCCGCCGTGACATATATTTATTTGGATATTGCCGTTTCAACGACTGCCTATCAAGTGACGACCACAGCGGCAACTGCGGTTGGAACAGGAAAGGTACTTGTGGCAGTAGCACAAAATGCCGCAACCACTGCTACATATCTTGTAGAGAGCGATCAGCCAGCAATAGTGGGAAACAACATCGCCGCAAATACAATCACTTCGGGTAAAATATCAGTATCACAACTCTCAGCTATTTCGGCAGACCTAGGAGCTATCACGGCCGGGAGTATAACGATAAACGGCGGAGTGGCCGCCATAGACTCATCAGGAAACTCCACATTCAAATCCATTCAAGTGGGAGGTTCAACTCGTCAATACACCCTAACCGATTCAGGTATATTTTCATACGGAGATGGAAGCGACGGAGCGGCAACACTTACGGGAAGTAATACATTAACTAGAGATATGTATTACAGCACACTAGTAATATCTGATGGGGCTACATTAAACACAAATGGTTACAGGATATTTTGCCAGACTTCATGCACAGTCGGTGGTGGTGCTAGTGGGAATATAAATGCAAATGGGGGCAACGGCGGGAATGGACAGGTAGGGGTACAGGGGGGGAGTGGGCCAGATACAGGTGCGGCGGGAGTTGGCGGTTCAGGGGTTGCCGCTGGATACTTTATAGCTTCTCCAAGTGGAGCTTCTGGCGGTAGAGGAGACCAAACAAATCCTCACGGAGGTTCAGGAAATGCAGGTGCAGGAGGTACGGGAGGTAATACCGCAAACTCATTAACTGCATACAATGGTCAATCTGGTGGAATTGGTGGTCAAGGTGTAAACGGTGTTGGCACTGCACAAGATACGGTAGGGGCGGCTGGAAGCGGTGGAACAGCAACAGGAACAAATGTAAAACTTATCGCAAATTGGCATCTTGCCACATTATTAGACGTTGGAAGTACAGGAGGAACGCTAAAGTTCCAAGTATCAGCTGGTGCGGCTGGTGGCGGTGGAGGTTCAGACGGAAGTGGAAATGGATATCTATCTGGTGGTGGAGGTGGTGGCGGAGGCGGAGGCGGTGGAGGTATTGTGGCAATATACGCAAAAATAATTACAATAAATGCTGGTGCTTCAATTACTGCAAATGGTGGAAATGCCGGCTCAGGAGGTGTAGGTGGAGCAGGTGAATACGTAGCAAATACTGGAGGAGCAGGAGGCGGAGGTGGAGGTGGAGGGGGAAACGGCGGAGTAATTATTATTGTATACAACGTGCTTACAAATAATGGAAGCATAACATGTACAGGTGGTTCATTGGGAGCAGGCGGCGCGGGTGGAGCGGGTGGAAGTAATGGAAACTATCATGGAGTAGCGGGCGGAAACGGCTACGCAGGTTCAGCAGGTGCAATTTATCAATTCCAATTATCCCTTTAATGTTATAATAAAATCATGCAAAATCCATCATTCATATCACCAGCCACAGTAGTCTACAATGGAGTGACATATCCAGTGGTATTTCTCATAGACTATGTGAACAATAGCGTCTCATTTCAGGATGTCCCATACCATCCGAGCGCAATTTACACGAGGCCCATTTCGGAAGTCACCTTAACTTTTAACTAACATGATATACACGGCCATAAATGGAAATTCATACGATAGTGCCACAGGAAAACTGGTGGCGACAGGCGTTGGTCAAAATCAAACCAGCATAACCAACCAAGTGTCTGTATCTAGTCTTCGATCACAAATGGCGAATGGTACTATCACACCTGCACAAGCATTGGCACAATTAACTGCTGGAGCTGGACCAATGACTGAAGCCAACCAAAACGCATTGGCGGCGGCAAAAACTCAATTGTTTCAACCGATGACTATAAACAAAGGTGGTCAAATAATGAATTTGAATAATGACGGAAGTGTGACAGTGCAATCCACTACGGTAAATAATTCTACCACCACAGGAAGCGGCACAACCACATCTACCCAAAACCAAACTCCCGGACAAGCAACCACGCAGACAGTCAAATCTGGCGACACCCTCTCCCAGATCGCCGCTTCTAACGGCATGACACTCTCTGCACTTGAGGCATTGAACCCACAAATCACAAATCCAAACTTGATACATCCCGGAGACAGCATAAACCTCTCCTCGCCACAAGGGGCTACA
>Ga0302186_10002831_pt1 | contig 13082 bp, 12 predicted proteins | sample II_Bog_E1_2_FD_198782 | JGI IMG/M metagenome (GOLD analysis project Ga0302186, IMG submission 198782) | Peat permafrost microbial communities from Stordalen Mire near Abisko, Sweden - II_Bog_E1_1 | ecosystem: Environmental > Terrestrial > Soil > Wetlands > Peat | place: Sweden: Abisko... | reverse complement strand
GTCATTTTTATAAAATTGAACTGTCAAATTAAAAACCAATGGCAAAGTAAAATTATAATAATACAATCGATTTTAAAAATATTTGAATGACAAAAATGAGTTTCTCAATATTATTAGAAATATTTTATTTAATGGAATTAATTTTAACAATAACATGTTTTTTAAAAAACAATGTATGCATTTTAAAAAGATCTAATGACTTTAATAGAAACACATATATGTTCTTATGAATTAAAACAAACTATCTCATCGAAAATATCCTTAATACAATCCGTTTTTGTTTAGACTTAAAATATACTTCAAGCAAACTTGCATTGTCACCAAATAATACCCAGCGATTGACCCTGTCAGATTGGATGATAAAAACCTATCTATCAATGCGCAATGCGTGAACAAAGAAGATATATTAGCTTTAGATATGATATATAAATGAATTGGTAATATTTCTTCCACTCCAATGTTCCCCTGATACTCAATATGGAACCTCTGGTAGAATTCTCTGATTTCTTGATCAATTAACTCCGCAGTGATCCTCATATTCTTCAACTTATGCAAGGGGCTCTTCAACTTCTGTATTTTTCTGAGGTTCTTTATGGCTTTCATATAAGGCAGAGATTGCATTTGGCTCATTTGGAAAGTGTCTTCATCATAAATATCACCTTTTTCACTTCTTTGAATAGAGCTCCCCTTCAATTCCAACACGAATTTGTTATTACTCATGCTTGTTTTCCTAGTTTGAGACTCCGTGTGATCAAAAACCTGTGTGTCACTAATGTTTTGAGATTGGAGAATGTTGTTTTCAGGAGAAATCATAACTCTTTTCTTCTCATTGAAGTATTTGACGGTTTTTTCGTTCAAGCAATATTTATCACACACCTCAAAATCACTAGGTTGACTATCTTTTATGAGCTCCAGCTTCTCTATTAAGCTGTTTTGTAGCTCGAAATCGATGAAATTCTGAGCCTCGAACACGAACTCATAGATTTGTTCATCGAAAATTAGAGATGTCATAAAGTTTTGCAGATTCTCCCTTGTGAAGAGGAAGTATTTGAGTACTCTTTGATATTCATGAAGCTTATAGAATAAATCCAAAGAGTTTTGGAAACATTTGATGAAATCCTTTAATTCAGAGAAAGCGAACTCGATTTTGTCAATAATTTTTTTGCGAGAAATTTTATCACAAGCCACTGGTTTTTTGGATAGAAGGTGGCCATATTTCTTACAATAATAGTTGGTGAAAGTTTGTTGGATGACAGAAAACACGAAGTTTTTCTTATCTTTTAAATGTTGCTCGATCTTTTCAGTGATTCCCTTATAATGAAACAAGCATTTTTTCATTTGCACCATATTCTGCTCCTGTTTTTCGCGCTCCTCGATTTTTTCCAGATTCTCCATAAAATTGAAATTGGTGTTCTCCTCTAAATTCAAATTTCCTGAATGCAGAAATGTGTTGTTCAAATACTCGCTCAAAGAACATGATGAATAATGTCGATAGCCTGCATTTTTCATTCCTATGTTATTGGAATCTCGATCATTTGCTCTCATGCTCATTTTACTGCTCAGTTTCACATCCTTGGTCTCCCTAGTGTCCGTTTCTCTGATGTTTCTTGTCATATGATAAAATTCCTCATTTATTATTTGAGTGTTAAGCAACATGTTCTTAATGTCACAATCAAGAACAGGATGAGATTGTGGGGAACGGATATGGTCAAAACTGGTGTTCACACTACGACTGTTGGAGGAATCATTACTTTTCACTTCCTTTCGATTATTTATTTCATAAATGCCTTGTTGATAATCAAACCATTGAATGTCAGAGAGGTACATTGGCAAGATCTTGTTCTCTGGGTTGAAGTTATTCAAAATATTCAGAACTGCAGTTGGCCATTCGTATGTTTTGCGAGATTTCAAACATTCGGATTTAAACGATGATAACCACACCATCTAATATAAATTCTTTTTATTCTAATTCTTTGTTATTCTTCGGGGGAGGGGAAACAAACAAAAAAAAGGGGAGGGGGGAGTAATTTTTATAATAGAAATATGTTGTATACCTCATCGAGCTCACTTGAATCAGAATAAAAACAACAACAAAACTTTGAGATGAACTTTGATTTTTTTGTTTTTTTAGGGATTCTGGGCGCCTCGAGCTCGACTTTCTTCTGGTCCTCCACCACTGTTTGTTCCCAGACGTCCTTGTGTTTCCTGACAACGTAGTTGATGTAAGATTGAGTGGGGATTTCTTTATAGAAAACATCATCTCTGGATTGTTGGTTTCCCATGGTTCTTGGATTTGACACAAAAAGAAAAATTGAACCAAAGTTGGGACTGAAAAAAAAATAAAGATAAAAAAATAAAAAAAATCGCTATTTCAATATTTTTATACAAAAAAATGGATGAAGAAATTATCAATAAACTTAATTTGGAAGTTTTAAGACGATTGGACCATGAAATAAATTTCATTCTTTATCGAACTCGATACGCGGCCTTACACGAATTAGATCGTGCGTCAAAAATTTGGCATGCCTGTGAAAAGGCAGGACCACTTTTCATTGTGAATCGAAACATAGAGCCATATTTCAAGTTTTTTCTATTGAATCAGAAAAACAATATTGATTATGCAGAGGAGATTTTCGAATCGATGAAGATTGAAGTGAAACAAGATGAAAACTTCCTATTTTTCGAGACGAAGAAAGGAGTTATACAGGGGTTATGGGTGAGTGAAGGGGATGACCTGTTTGAGATTGATGGAATTATTAACCATTTTTTTAAAAAATAATAAGATGGGTCTATAAAAGAAATGTTTCCTAATTTTTTTTGCTTTTGTCTTTCTCTTGTAAAACATTTTGTTTAAAAGACCTTGAAAAGATGTTTTCTTTATGCTCGAAAAACAATTTTTACTTGAAATATTCGCAAATTTTTGTTATATTTTCAAGTGTGTCCATGCTTATTATGTAATTAAATGTTTTTTTCTCGGTATTTTCATTTTCTGGTTCGATTTTTTGAGACTTACATTAAATATGCGAAAAATTAACTATTGGAGAAAAAAATACCTCTTCCTTTATCAATTCGCTGCTGTTTTGTTGCAAATACTCTAGAAACTAATATTGAGAAGGCGAATATTGCTTGGTTTTTGGAATATTTACCTTTAAAGTGTTTTCTTTCGACAAAGAACTCAAATCACAAAACAAAGCAGCCTTTGCTTCTATTTCCTTTCTAATAATTTCTCTTTTTTCTAATAAATTGCAATTTATTAATGCTTACGCCTGTTGGGTCTCAGCTTCAATAAAAGGACATCTAAAATCACAAATTTTGCATAAAAACATATAAATTATTGGCTTTTAGCTAAAAACGAAAAAAAATACGAAAGTTGCGGTTTTTTTCTGATTTTTGAAATGATATCCTTTTGAACATTTTGTGATTTTTTGTTTTTTCCCTTGGAGATCGTTTTTTTCTTCGAAGATGATTTCGAGTTTTTAATCGAATCCTCTTTGTTTTGTTTCCCATTGGTTTTTTCTCTTTTGAACTCGTTTTTCTCATTGTATTCAATCATTGTTTTCTCAATCATTTCTGTGAGTTCCTTCGATAAAATTTCGAGGTCCTACACATTTTTTTTTCAAAAATTTATCAATTTGTTTAATTAAAGAGCACTTTATATGGGAAGTTCATGATCACCGTATCTTTGAAGAATGAAAGTAGTTGCGTTTTCAAATTTTCTAGATTTTTTATGTTCCCGTTTTCAATGTCAGATTTGAAGCCTTCTATGAAATCGGATAAACATGAATTTTCCTTGGGCTGTCCCTCTTGTGGTTGAATATTGGAATTGCAAGAATCTATGAGATGAAAGTTTCAAAGACATTATTATAAAATCCAGAAAAACCTAGAGCATGGGATAAAGATTTACAAGTGTCAGAATCGATGACTGTATTAAGAAAGGCGAGCAGTTGCGAGGTCTCAGTGCAAGACTTTCGGGTGCTAACTCGTTTTGTCCCGAAATGAGAGTTCATATGATTGCGGCAATTTATATTTTATAAATGAATTTTTAATTTTTCAAAGAAAAAAAATGAATTTTAACTCTAATTTAAATTCCACCAGCACCAAAAACACCTACGCAGCACATGAACAATCTTTTTTCCATAAGATCCAGGCCGAGTTCAAAGCTACGGTGTATGGAAGTCTTTATGTGGTTTTGAAGGAAGAGCCATTTCCAGCGTTTTTTGTGATGCTAATCTATGTGATATATTTCATACAATTGTTGTATATTCCATTGCATCCAATGGTAATTTTGATTTTTTTTTCCATTTTACATTGACTATTTTTACTTAGATTCAAACGATTTGGAATGACGACACGTTGAGTCATTATATTGGTTTGCCATTTACCTATTCGATGATGTATACCTTTCTCAAGTTAACAAATTGGAACACTTATATAGCTTTTTTTTACATTTTTGCTGGATGTATTTTGTTGACAATTTTTTGCTTGTTTTACATCAGCTATAATGACAGGAAAGAGAATTCGAAGTCATCATGGACAGTTTATATTTGCAAGAACCTGCTGTTTCTGTTTATCACAATATTTTTTTATCCCATTTTGGAATATATGTTGAGTTTGATGGATTGTGCTGAAATAAAAGGAGTCTATTACCATTCGGCTTTCACACAAATTCAATGTTGGACTTCCTTACATATATTGCATAGTGCAATAGCCTCATGCATGAGCCTTATATTTGTGTTGTTTTGCCTATTGATTAGTTTGGTGTATTTTGAAGCTAAGATGAACACTAGAGATTACAATTCAAAGTATTAGGGGAAAATTTTTTTGTGTTTATAGTTTTTATTAGAACAAATGCAAGATATACAACTTTTGTGCTTATATATCAAACATTCGCAGCAATTCTTTTTAATTTCCTTCATGGAACGGAAGATTATGATAAATTATTCATTTTCTACATTGGTGGATCGGGCTTCATCATTTTCTGCATGTTCTACTATATTTCTCCTTTCACAAAAGAGGCAGTGTCATATATTTGGGCGTATGGTAGCGCTTTGAATTTATGGACTGGTATAATGCTAGTTTTTGCAGATGTTCATATTTTTTTTTTAATCAAATAAAATTTTATTTTGGTTTAGTTTATGGAAGTATATTATGTTTTCCAGGGGGCGCTAATAGGATGGCTGATCGGCTTACCTTTTTTGCTGATAATATTTTTCATTAGATCAGATTATCGAATTAATTTATTGCTAATTAATATCAATAACTTTACAAGTCCAGATCAGATAATCAATCATTTAACTTATTTATTGAGATTGATTTCGTTACAAAGTATATTTTTTTTCAGATTTTATTATTTGCCAAAATGTGAAAAAATAGCCACAAACAAAAAATCAGCAGTTTTGTTGGACGGGTATATTGAGATACATAACCAAATTTGCAACAAAACTGATTGCCCATTAAAACAAAACAGTTCGAAAGTTAGCAGAATGACTAAAACCTTGATGGAAACAATAGGAGAAAACATGAATGAAAGATATATTTTAGTTCTCCAATTGGTTCATAAAGTTTATTTGACTGGTTTGCAAAAGTAAACATAATTTTAAAAAAACATTTAAATATAATTCTTTTAATTTGAATAAGATTCCCGAATGACACAAAATTGAGAATAAATTTCGCATTTTTTTTGCTGGAAAAATTAAAAAATAAACAGCAAGCCTTGGAAGAGCTGAAAATTGCTTCAAAAAACAGGCCATCTTTTGATATTGAGTTTATTATATACAAGAACAAGTGAGTCCCAAATAAAGTTTACTCCCCCCCCCCCCCTCACCCCTTATGAAAAAATAAAAATAATACGTCTCCCACACTTGCTTCCCACCGAACACCCAGAAAAAAAATGAAATATAAATATATAAATTATAGGAAAAACATCGAAGATGAAATCTCAATGAACAAACCAAGTGATCACACGGGAGGTGCTGTATTTTCCACTGAATTTTCATTCCAAAACGAGATTCGATCTTTATTTTCTTCCATCGAAAAAACCACCATTCTTCACATGGAGTTTTGGACGCAACTTTGCGAGGACGTCCCTGATCTTGGTAAATTAAATGAAAATGGGGTGCACATTTTCGCCAGCATACAAGAGGTGGAGGAGAATTGGAACCGTTTGAAGAAAATTGCGGGGAGCAGCATATCAAAACCGATGAGGATATATGCCAAATATCTATTGGATGTTCTAAATAACAAAGAAGAAGGAGAAGCCTTATTAAATCAAGTTCAAAATTTGAACGCCCACATGAATTCAAATCAAATTGATTATGTGAATGAGTCTCTTCCTTTTATTTTTTTATCTACAGAACCTGTAAACCACAAATTTTTTTATTACATGTAGTTTTATCATAAAAATAAGGAAAAATTGGCTATCATGTATAATTTGAACTTGGCAGTGGTTTCTTTGTTTGGGTTTCATAAAAGTGAAATATTAAATCGAAATGTGAAAGCGTTGATGCCAATTCTTTACTCGATTCATCATGACAGTTTCATTGAAAACTATGTTAACAACAAAGATAGCAAGCTTTTTAATAAGGAAAGGCTTGTCTTTGGAAAGAATAAATCGGGCTACGCTCTGCCTCTTTACTTAATGATAAAGGTTTTTTTAAAAAAAATCATTAATTTTATAGAAAGTATAATAATTAAGCCAATTCATTCTTTAATCCATGGAATTCAATTATTTGGGACTTTCAAAGTCGAAAAAAATATTAGATTAATAGGTTACATTCTCACTGACGTTAAAGGCGTGATTGAAACAATAACACCTTGTAAAAAACTGTTTTTTTCGTTAATTATAATGATTTTAGCCTGTTATACCATTCTCAGATCAGATTTAAAGCAATTGTCAGGAAAATCAATAGAAACACAGGTACTTTTTTCTTAAATCTCTTGGCAATTAATTATTTTAGTTTCCAAACATCCTTGCAGAGAAAGAAAAATTCATGACCAAACAAGGTTGCAGAGTAAAATATACACTCGTAGCCAAAGACAATCTTCCGGATGAAGGTCTTAAGAAAAATCACAAATTAATTATAATTATAAATAATTAACAGAAATTGAATTGAACGTGCAATTGAAATACTTGAGCTTCACCCAGGTTCCTGAGGCCGGTCTAATCTTTAAGATTGAAAAGTTCTGGAAAACACTGATCCCCTTTGACAAAAAAAAGCTAACCCCCAATTCTTTACACTCCAAATTCCAATTCCATTGGAATCTGGATTCCAACACCTACGTTGGTGAAATTTACGAAGGGCAGAATTTGATTGAGGCTTCAGAAATTGACATTTTCAAAGGCTTGTCTTCCAATCGCGACATTCTCAACAGCAACGATGATCGAGGAACGGTTTTGAAAAGCTCTTTATTTTCTTTAACGAATAGAGAGAAAGAGACACCCAAAATAAGCACGCCAAGGGCCGCAGTTTTTGATCTCGATCCCAAAAATATTATCAAAAGTTATGCTGACAATATACATACCCTGCGTTTAGTTGATAATATGATATGCGAAATTGATGAAATGAAAAGTGAGGAGAGGGAAGAGTTGGAGCAATTGGAAAGCAAAGAGAATGAAAGCGTGTTCAAGCAAGGGGATGACAAAGAGGAAGATGAGGTTGACAAAAAAGGATTTGAGTTGAGATCAATCAAGACACGAAAGCAGTTTTTTGACGTGGTTAATCAGAGAGATGTGCCGAAAGTAATTAAAAATCTAAAATGGGGTGGCAATTTGTTAGTCCTATGTTTGATAGCAATCGCTTTCATCAGTCATTTTATTAGTGTGATGGAGTTCCAACAAATCAATTCCATTCTAAATTTGAAAGTGTTGCAGGATAGACAAATTAGTGAGTTGATTTATATTGTGCAGGGTATTCAATATTTGGTATTATTGAACCAGGGGTTGTTTGGGAAAAATACTTCCTCTTTGGAAAATGGCTATAAAAGTCAAATTAACACATCTTTAACTTTGATAGAGGAGATTCAAAATACACTACAGTTGAATCCTGACCAATTGTCAGAAACGCAGACTGCACTTTTAAATAACAATGTCATCAAAATGTATTTTAATTCCACTTATTATGAGCTCTTTGACTTGAATCAAGCATCACAACAGATCATTTCTAAAACCTTCCAGGTGGTTAACTTAAATTTGTCGCAATTTATCCTGAATGATCCCAACATTTTTTTCCTTGTTTTCAATATGTTCAATGATTATTTCATCAACCTGCAACTTTTTAGTGATTACTTTATTATGAACCTCTTTTATGTCATTGATCAAAAACAAACTATATTTCTAATTCTTCTTATTCTTGCAGTTCTTTTGGATTTCGTCGCCATCGTGATTTTAATACCCCTGACTTTGAAAGTCAGCAATTCGAAAGATAAGGTGTTAGCATTATTCTTAGACATTCCACCTGGTGTGTTGAAGAAATTATGTATAAAATGTGAAAACTTTTTAACCAATTTGCAAGTTGGGGATGAGGATGATATCGAATCTGAAAGAAGCGAAGAAATTATGGATGATGAATTTGATCGTGAAGAGGATTCAGACTCCGAGCCTGCCAAAGTGAAGAAGAAGAAAAAGAGGAAGAAAAGCAAAAAAAGCGCTAGAGGACAAAAAAAATTCATTTTCATTTTGGTTGCTTCTGTTTTGGTGTTCGAAATTTACTTCGGGATGAATTATTTCTTTTCCGAAACCTTAATTCAAGGGCTTGTGCCTTTGATCCAGGAAGCCAATGATACCAGCAAGGCAGAACCTACTTTCTCTTTATATCATACAATTTTGAGGTATTTTTTATAATAATTTTTTGGGGGATTTTTTGTGGGGGGAGGGGGGGGGGACTATTTTTTGTGGGTTATTTTTGGTTAAATAATTTTTTTTATAGTCAAACTTTAATCATTGAAAATTATACAATTTTTGGGCAACCTGCTTCGGTGGTCTCTCTCACAGCAATAGATAGTCTTTACATTTTGAATAGTCAAATTCAACAAGTAAGATAATAAAATACTTTTAGCCAATTTTTTTGTATAATTTGATAGGAACATTCCCTAAATCTTGGCTATCACGAGCAAACATATATAGATGCTTTCAATTTAATTATGGCTTTGAACCCTTGTCCAACGATGCAAACTTTGAACATTGTTTCGAGTGGAACTTGCAAGAATTTTTCAAATGGAATTGTCGCTCAAGGCATGGCTGTTGCCCTCTCTGAGTACTTTGAAAATATGAGGCGAGTATTAGAAATTTTCACCAATATAAACAATCAGACCTTTATGGCCCACAACACTTCAGGATACGTGAAATTTTATAATATAACCAAAAACGCCACATATAACAATATCATCAACCTCTTCAATAGCAAGTTTAAGATACAAATAAGTATTGTTTTTGTATTTTAGTAAATTTTGAATCTTTATGATTTAGAGACAATGCAGGATATCTATGTCAAAAACACTTTAAGATATTTGATGGATAATTTCCAGGTGAGCCTCCAAAATAAATCGGATAATACTGTGACACAAAGAGTTGCCATTTTCATTTGCTTTAATGTTATCCTATTTTTTGTATTTTTCATCCTCTGGATTCCTTTGCTCACCAAATTACAAAAAGATGTAATTAAACAGCTAAAATACCACAAAAATTTCTTTTTTTATTATAGATTTGGAGGACTAAATTAATGCTCGTTATGATCCCTTTGGATGTTCTACTCAAGATTCGAAGCATAAAACTCTATTTAAAAAATAACTTAAATATGAATTCAAACTAATTTATCTAATCACAGAAAAATTAAATTCCTTTATATTAAAAATGAAAATGCATTAAAAAATATGTTTGATTTTTCTTCTATACCCAAAAAAATTAAAAATATTAAAACTCAATTTGTTTTATCGAGGAGGCCATATATATATTAATTTCCAAAAATTAATTTTTATTTGTGAATTGATTGCGAAGTTTTTTTGGCCATATACTGAGTTTTTTCTTTTAAAGAAACAAAGTTTTTAAGGAGTCAAACTGATATATATTTTTAAAAGCTCTCTCAATCACCCAGATTTAAAAAAAAAAATCACAAAAAAGAAAAATCAAAATGCAAAAGCTCACAATGAAGGCAGTGGTTCTTGAAGATATCAACAAGCCTCTCTCCATCGTTGAGATCCCCATTCCGAAACCCGGTCCCAATCAAGTCCTAGTGAAGCTCTTCGCCGCCCCTATCAATCCATTAGATCTTGCTGTTTTATCAGGTTCCTTCGCGACGCAAAAAACCTTGCCAATTTATCCAGGTTATGAGGGAGCAGGGCTTGTAGTTGAAAGTGGTGGTGGTTTTATGGGTTGGCTATTGAAAGGCAAAAGAGTAGCAATTAATAGCAATGAATCTACAAATGGAACCTGGTCTGAATACATCGTGGTGGATACAGCCAATTGTTTGGAGTTAGAGGATCAAGTGACTTTTGAAGAAGGATGTAATTGTTATGTCAATCCTTTGACTGTGGTTTCCATGTTGGATCTTTGCAAAATGAGCAATTATAAAGCAGTAATAAATACAGCTGCTGCTTCCTCTTTAGGCCGAATGATGAATCGGGCTTTCAAAATCAACGGGATCAAAGTGATCAATATTGTTCGCAGAAAGGATCAGGAGGAAATTTTGCAGAAAGAAGGGGCTGAATTCATTTTTAATCAAAATGATGAGGATTTTGAAACCAAACTCAAAGAAACCTCACAAAAACTCAATGCATTGTGCTTTTTCGATGCGGTTTGCGGGGATATGACTGCCAAAATTCTTAAAAATATGCCATCAGGCAGCACTGTTTATATATATGGATCATTGGAAAATGACAAGTTCTTAATTAATCCTGGGGATGTTATTTTTAAAAAAAAATCAATAAAGGGATTCTCGGCGGTTTCATGGCTAAAAAACAAAGGATTGATCGGAAAGGCTATGCTGCTTTATAATTTGAAAAGCATGTTAAGAAACATTTTGAAAACTGAAGTTCAAATGAAGTTCCCTTTGGAGAAAGTGAACGAGGCGATTGAGCATTACAAAAAGAATATGAGTCTGGGGAAAATCATTTTGACTCCAATTCCAGAAAAATTAGAAAAACCTCAAAAAGAAGAGGAAAAAAAAACAGAATTAAATTAAATAAAATTCAGGTTTCAAAAATTTGAAAAATGAATTTTTTTGTAATTTTTAATTTGAGCTTTTCCGATTTTGAGGTTTAAAAAAATCTTTTTTACTTCCGATTTTCTCATTAAATTTGTTTCCATTCCTAATAATTTAAATTTTTCTTTGAGAATCTTAATTTTAAATCATCAAAATAATTTTTCCATTTCACCATTGACCTTCATAGCACCTATTCTTCAAAATAATTTGTTTTTTTATTATGATCCCTCACCCATCAATCGAGGAAAGGCATTTCATGATGACCATTTTGAAAGAGTTTCCAAAGTTTATTTTGTATATAAATAAAGGTCAAAATTTTGAGTTTTAATGATTTATAATATATTATGATGAAATCAACATTATAAATCCTGTTTTGGGAAAAGAACAAATAATAATATTTCACATTTTTTTTCTTTCAAATGGATTTCTCTAAAAAATTTCATACCAATATATGTCACTCTGCATCCAAAATCACAATGTCAACCTCCTCTTTTTCATACAAAAACATAGAAGATCCCATCAAAACAGAAAACATCAATGATGAATCTTTAATCGATGAACGAGAACAAAGAATCATTAATTTTTTGGAAAGCATTGGAATTGAGCTCAAAAGTCCACTTGACAAATATTATGACTATTGTGATGAACAAAGAAAAAAGAACACAGTTGGCAATGTGACTTTCTCTATGAGATCGAAGATGTCATGCAATTCGTTAAATAATGGGGAGAATGAAGAAAAAAGCACCAGCTTGGTACTTAATTGTGTGTTGTACAAAAAAAGGAAGTTTTCTTGCTCGCCAGAAGAAATAGCTTAGACGACTTGGCTTCATATTTATGAACATTTCATTTTAAAGTTTTTATTTTTAAAAGATTTTTTAATACTCCCCATTTTTAATGGGCTTTTACTAAATTATCATAACATATTCCATAACAAAACAAAAGTTCTCTTTTATAGGGTTTTATTTTTGAAAATATTTAGATTGTGCGAAGTAACATTTGTTTTTTGGATTAAAAATTAAAGAATTTTTTTACTTTAATACACATTATTTCTTAAACAAAATTTTTGAAATTTATGAATATTAAAATATCAAATCACACTCAAATCCACTAATAATTTTTTTTTTTCAAAAATTTCGTGAATTTTAAATTTTTTTTTTAAGAAACAAATTATTTAAGAAGTCAAACTAAAATTCGTTTTTCAAAGCTGCTCACCCCAATAATCCAGTTTAAAAAAAAAATTCTCTAAAAAAAAAAATCAAAATGCAAAAGTTCACAATGAAGACAGTGTTTCTTGAACATATCAACAAGCCCCTCTCCATCACTGACATCCCCATTCCAAAACCCGGTCCCAACCAAGTCCTAGTGAAGATCTTCGCCGCCCCTATCAATCCCTCTGATCTTGCTGTTATATCAGGTTCCTTTGCTAAGACAAAACCCTTGCCTATTTATCCAGGGAATGAGGGAGCAGGGCTTGTAGTAGAAAGTGGAGGTGGTTTAATGGGTTGGCGATTGAAAGGCAAAAGAGTCGCAATTAATGCCAATGAATCTACAAATGGAACCTGGTCTGAATACATCGTCGTGGATACAGCCAATTGTTTGGAGTTGGAAGATCAAGTGACTTTCGAAGAAGGATGTAATTGCTTTGTCAATCCTTTGACTGTCGTTTCGATGTTGGATCTTTGCAAAATGAAGAGTTATAAAGCAGTAATAAATACAGCAGCTGCTTCCTCTTTAGGCCGAATGATGAATCGGGCGTTCAAAAGCAACGGGATCAAAGTGATCAATATTGTTCGCAGAAAGGATCAGGAGGAAATTTTGCAGAAAGAAGGGGCTGAATTTGTTTTAAATCAAAATGAAGAGGATTTTGAAGCGAAACTCAAAGAAACC
>Ga0302186_10002829_pt1 | contig 13086 bp, 11 predicted proteins | sample II_Bog_E1_2_FD_198782 | JGI IMG/M metagenome (GOLD analysis project Ga0302186, IMG submission 198782) | Peat permafrost microbial communities from Stordalen Mire near Abisko, Sweden - II_Bog_E1_1 | ecosystem: Environmental > Terrestrial > Soil > Wetlands > Peat | place: Sweden: Abisko... | reverse complement strand
TTTTTCTTTGTTTTCTTCCTCACAAAAGTTCATAATATAAAATAATTTCTTTTTAATCCCACCAAAAATATTTAAAATCTCTACCCAACATAAAAATTGTCTTTCTCTTTTCAAAAAAGAGTGCCAATCTCAATTCGCCCCTTTTTTAAAGCCTATAAATTTCTTCACTATCTCTTTGAAAAAATTAAAACTTTCCTTCTGTGGCTTCTCATTGCCTTCTCCTCCTCTGCTTCCAGTCATCCCTTTAATAAACTCTAAGCTTTGTCTATACTTAAATTGGAAATAATCTCGATCCGTAGATGCCTGGGCAGCCAATAATTTGGCTTCGATGGCTATATTTTCAACTATCCTCACTTCTTCCTTCAGATTCTCGATTTCTTGACCCATATTCCTCACTTTTTCTCTTAAACTGACAATTTCCTCTTCATTTGAGCTCTTTATTTCATTCATTAAATTACAATTTTCCTTGATTTCTTCCATAGAAGGGATCATACATTCCTTTAATCTACTGAGTTCTTGCTTTTGGCTATCCAATTCCCTCTTGAAGCATACTTGGATCTCTTCTATGATTTTCTCATATTTTTCAATAGAACCACGTGAGAATTCTTTGAGATCTCTATTAACCTTCTCGATCTCCTGCTTCTCTTCTAATAAATCCTCCAATCTCTCATATATTTCACTTTTTTCCCTCAACAAACTGTTGTTATCTCTCTTCAAAACATCACATTTCTCCTCAGAAATCCTCAATTTCTGCTCAATTTCCTCATATTTCTCCTTGAAACTCATCTCTTTCTCAGAAATTTTATCTAAAATGTCCTGATTTTTGGCTTTATTCCTCACCAACTCCCGCTCCCCCTCTTCCTTCCCCCTTTCAAGCTCCTTCTCTAAATCTCTAAGTTCCCTTTGATTTTCACATATTTGCATATTCAACAAGAAATTTTCTCTTTCTAGTCGAGAAACCACATTTTTCTTCTCATCCAACTCACTATTCAATAAAATCTCCATCTTCTTATATTTTTCCAATTGTTCATTAACGAACTCATTGCAATTTTCTTGGATTTTACTTTCTTTTTCATGAATCTTCTGACGATAATGCACCTTCTCCTCAATGAGCTTCTGGCCTAAATTCTCATTTTCGTATTGCATTTCCTCAAATATCTTAGAAAACGATTGCTTCAATTTAAAGTTCTCATTCACCAACCGTTGGACTTCCTGGTCGCTTTCAGCCAATTTTTCAGTTATATTATGGATTTCCTGCTCTTTCTCTATAATCACCTCTATAGCTCCGGCCTTGACTTTCTCTATAAAGTTCTCAGGCGATTTCAAAGGACTGATGAAATTGCCATGATTATCAGAAAGTACACTTTTTTCCTGTGAATTTTCATGGATTTTCTTAGGAATTTCAAGGGAAGGAGGCGAATGGAAGGTGTTCATCGGCTTTATGATGGGAAGATCGGAAAATCTAAAGCTTTTCTGTGAAAAACGTGTTTTTTTATCATGGAATGCCTCAATAATCCGCATATTATTTGGAGTTAGGAATTTTTTCTCTATATTTTCTTTCTTTTCGCATGTTTTCATTTTACTTTCAGTGTTTTCAGAGCCTTCAAAGCTGGTTTCTAAAACTTTGGGGGCTTTTGAACGGAAACTGGCATGTTTTTTTTTGTGATGAAAGGCCAATGACTCTAATCGGAGAATCTTCTTGCCTAAATTCACCTCGTTTTGCTTCGATTTTAGAAGTTCTTGCTCTAAAACGTCGATTTTGTCGAAAATATCGTCGGTTTTCAAGTTTTTCTCTGATGAATTGCATGATTTAAAAAGCTTATATGGGGAATTATGCTAAGAATAGGGGGTTTATAGAAAAAGAGAGGGTAGAAGGTAGTAACCTCTGAAAGGGCTTCTTCGAGATAATCAGCGAATTCAGAGATTGTGGCGAGGTTTTCGTCACTTTCTAGCATTTAATTTAAAGAAAAAACAGCTTTTTTATGGAAATTTTCTAAGGAAACTACTAGCATTTTCTATGTTTTTTGGTTATTTGATTTTTTTTTTTTGAAAAGGCCACAAAGAAAATAAAGTTGTTAACATGAAAAAAATTCAAATTTTGACAAAAAATTCTTTTAAATTTTCTCTATAAACAATTTATAAAAAAAAAGGGGAAGTGGCATTGATTTTGATTTTTTTATCATTTTTTTTTCATTTAAAATTTTACATTTCCCAAAGTTTTCTCTTATAAATTGTTCATAATTTTATCCAACACATCTTTTTTAAGTTTTGACTTTTCATGTAAATTTTTCAAAAAATCAATGTTTTTTTGGTAACTATCCGCTTGTTTCAGCTCCACTTTCTTTATTTTATTATCATTGAGTTTCTGAACCTTTTGCCCTTCAACTCTCCGCTTGACTTTTTCTGATTTTGACAGTTTTACTTTGCGTTTTCTCAGCAAAAACTTCTCTCTTTCTTTCATAGACCATTCCTTATAATTCCAAGCTTTTTTGATGGGTACTTCTTTAGATTTTATTGGTTTTTGCTTTAATTTGGTATCAAGAGATGTGAGAAATTGCTTAATATCTGATTGAGACATTGAAAATATTGTTTTAATTTCGAGATATTTTAAAGAAAAATGAAGAAATTTTAAGAAAAATTAAAGAAAAAGTTTTAAAATAATTAAAAAAAACTTGAAGCAGAAAAACAAGAGAGTTTTTTTTTTAGAGATATTAAGGTTCATAAAAATAAAATTAGTATTATTGTAAAATAGAAACGAACGATGAATTAAAAACTCTTGCCTATAAAAACCAACTTGAAGATATTAATTAACCATTATATATCAAAGAGATGTGAAAAAAAAAACCATCATCTTCATAAACATAACCAAAAAAAAAAAACTCAATTTTTTCTTCATTCACCTCTACTTCCCAGTATTTTCCTCTTTGTTTTTGCTTTGTAATTTCTGCAACTGATCAAACAACTCAGTATTAAATTTTTTTAAATTCGATAAATTCTGGAAAATTTTATCGAAATTCCTCGCCAACCATAAAATTTGTGTCGCCACCTCAATCAAGGCATTATCTTCAAGATTCAACAGGGTCTTGATCTTTTGGATCTTTTAAAGATTATTTTTAGGTTGATAAATGATATAAATCATACATTATCAATCAGCACAAAGCCAGTTTCGATCTGTTCCAGTATCTTAAAGCTCACATAAAGAACGCCAGCTGCCACGGTAGAAATGCTCTTATTGCTGATGATGTCATATTCAAAAATGACCAATTTGGCGATATAACCCACAATTTTTTCAAATATGATGAATTTCTCAGCAGAAAGCTGGTTCTTCAGTCCGATCATATGTAATAGAAGAATAAGATAATCGTAGACTGTGGGTCCAGTGACGTTGAAGTCGAGGGTTTCAAGAATTTCGAGCTCTTTGGATTTTATTTGTTCGGCGGAAAGCTTTTTGTGGGCTATGCGTTCGTGGACTGTTTGTAGACGCAAAGGGTAGATTTCTTCATATTTGCAAGCAATAAAAATGGATGTGACACCGATTAGATGCAGCTCGGAGATGTCTTGTGGACTAGAAAAAAAAAAGATTAGAGGATAAGGAGAAAAAAGGAAAAAAAAATTACGGGGTGAATTATATTATGCAAGGGGTTTTATAGGGACTTAGTTATAAATAATTAAGAAAAATCACAAGTTTTCATCATTATTTATAAAAAAAACACTTTTTCTTAGAAGTTCAAGTGTAAAATAATGATAATAACTTATGGTTTTTACTTAATTTTCAGATGCCCTCAAAACTTTATTGAGACAATCTGAAGTTTTTTTTTATATTTTTGATAAAAAAAAAATTTACCTATTAGTTTTGGCAAAGAAACGATCCATCATACTCACAGCCAAGAAGAAGGTCTCATCAAGGCATTTGTAACTGGTTAAGACCTCTATGAGCCAATCGATCATTTTGGACCTCATAAAGGGAGTGACTTTATGGTTTTGAAGGAAATTCTGCGGACTGAAGGTTTTCTAAGAAAAGAAAAATGGTTAAATTATGAAAAAAAATCATGAAAACATAAAATTAATTAAAATTATCAAATCTAATTTTATAAAATCAAAAAATCCAATAAAAATGTAAAAAAATTCAACGATTCCCAAAATTTTAAAATTATTAAATTTTATCAAAAAAGACACCATTTGCGAAAAAAACTCTAAAAAACCCAAATTTATTAAAATTTTAAAGGCGTTATATCGTATTATAATAAAAAAAGTTGCCCTCCCTCTCCCCCTTCCCAAAAAAAATTTACCTCATTTTCATTGAATCTCACAAGCATTTGTTCAGCGTACTTCTCATTGATCATCAAAGCTCCAGGCCAAGACCCAGCATTGTCCCTCTTTTCCACAGTTTCTTCCTCCATACCGTTAGCGGCTGGCTGATGAGTAGCTTGGTCTTCCATTCGTAGTTCCTCTTCTTCTTCTGCAGTTTCTTCCAGTATCATTTCTTCTCTTTCATTTTGCTCAAGTTTCAATTGTTTCCTCACTTTTTCTAAATTCTTTTGGTTTTTTAATGAATCTTTTGGCAAAGGTTGGGCTCGGGACCTTAAGGGAGCATGAGTTGGGGCCAAGATTAGCCGGGCTTTGGATATCCGTTTGTTTTCTGGAATGTGCACCTTTAGACCTTTTGACTTCTTTAAGGCAAAAGACTCGAGATTTGAAGGATTTGAATAATCGTTGGGTTCTGCGTTCATCTGTTTTAAAAGAAAATTTTGAGATTTTTTGAAAAATTTTAAAATTTTTTAAATTTTTATTCTTCCGTATTATTTTGTTTTTGCGACCGAGATGATGCTTTTTTTTTATTTTTTAAAATTTAATGCAATTCTTTGAGTAGTCTTCCGTTATGTGCCCTTTCAACTTTGTTACGGTGTTATTCTGACCGATTAACTGAGATTATTTTGAATGTTTTAAATTTAAAAGTAAATGCGCAATAGAAAATTGGAAAATTTTATAAAGTGTTGAAATTTCCATTTTGGAGTTTTCTTTTTCTGGGAATCTTATCTTAGCCATGAATGATTTAAAGATTTAAAAAATTTTAAAAGTTTTCTTTAATAATAAGACTTTGTTTTTTTTGCGAAAGGAAAAAATTAGCTTCCCATTTTTTAATTAAAAAAAAACCAAGTTTTTATTTATAAACAACCATTTTTCGCGATTTTCCTTTCAGACATTCCTTTTCGAGTCTCTGATTGATTTTTTTTTTTAGAAAACCCGCTTTTTTTTCATTTTCCTCATTTTTTCGAGGCGATTTAACCGAAAAACTCAGATTTTCTTTATCTTCGAATGAAATCTCTTCAAAATCATCGATTTCTATTGAAATTTTCGGCTTTTCAGCCATTTTTGTATTTTCTAATTCCCAGTTTTTCCTTTCAAATAACCCTTTTTTCCTGTTAAATTCAGGCGAATTCTGCAAAACGACTTCCTGAGCGAAGTTTATGAGGTATCCGCTTGAATTTTCTTCGATTTTCATTTGTTTTTCTTCATATCTCATGATCTTTTCTTCATTTCTAAAGATATTTTCTTCGTTTTTATTGATATTTTCTTTATTTTCCTTGAGTTTATGCTTTTTTATGAAGAAACTCGTCTTAAATGAGTATTTCAATTTCAAAAACACAAAAAACATCGTTTTTTTCTTCAGTTTCTGATAAACGTAACTGAAATAGGTCAATTTCTTCTCATTTTCTCTATATTTTACTCTATAAAACCAAAGCATCAACGTCTGTAAAGCGATTTTCTTTGAAATTCGCGCTTTTCCTTGGAAAAACTTCCTAAAATCCTCAATTCCTTTAATAAAACCTTCATTTTTCATAATTTTTTCATTAAAAAATGAGTTTTTTTTTGTTTTTTGAAACTTTTTCTGCATTTCGTTAAGTTTCTCCTGAATTTTTATGAATTTCTCATTATTTTTCTCACTTTTTTCAGCTTTTCGGTCGAACCCGAGGAAAAACCGTTCGAATTTCTCTGATTTTTTCGCTGTTTTTTCAGTTTCATCGGATTTTTCTCCATTTTCGAATTTCGAGTTTTTCATGGTTTTTTCGATTTTCATGAGTTTTTCGAGGTTCCCTTCGAATTTTTCCTCATAAAGAGTTTTTTCTTGTTTTTTTGTGATTTCTTTAAGAGTTTCGTGAAGTTTTTCAATTGATTTCTCATCAGATATATCATTTTTTATGTTTCTATAAGGCATTTCATCATAAAAAGTGTCATTAGAGTGCCTTTTTTCTTGCAACGACCTTTCTTTAAGTTTCTGGGGTTTTTCATCTTTTAGGTATTTTCTATTGAAGAAATTCTCGAAGCTTCCTTTTTCATTGATTACTCTCGATTTTTCATCAGGAAATGAAGACTGTTTATTTGATTTTTCAAGATTTATTAGAGATTTTTCATTGGTTATTAGAGATCTTTCATGACTTATTAGAGATCTTTCATTATTTATTAGAGATATTTCATTATTTATGAGAAATTTTTCATTATGTATTAATGATTTTTCATTATTTCTGAGGGATTTTTCATTAATTATGAGAGATTTTTCAATATTTGTAAGAGATTTTTCATTCATCTTTAACAAATTTGATTTTTCTTTGATTACTAATGGCTTCGCCTGTAAAAGATCTAATTTTTCTTTAATCATGGCAGATTTTTCACCTATAATCGAGAATTTTTCCCTAGGAGCAATCATTTTTTCATATTCTTTTTCATGATAAACCTCTTCTTTCCATATTTTTTCATTATAAGCGCACCCCTTTTCTTTTTCTTTATTTTCCCTATCATCAACCATCGTTTTCTCATAATTTTCCCTATAACCACATCTATCAATGTTCCTTTTCAACATCTCAACAGTCTTCCCCCAACAAAATTCCTTCTTTTCTACTTTATTCCGCTCAAAATCTTTCAAAGTCCTTCTATTTCTCTCGAATTTCTCTAAATTCTCTTCCAAACAGACCTGAGTCCTGCAAAACCCCTCCCTATTCGTGAAAGAAAGTCGTTTATTCCCATTGAAATCATTATTATTTTCTTCTCGGGCTGTGATTTGACTCAAAATTTGCCGTTTTCTTTCAAATCCCAATACACTTTTCCGATCCTTTTCTGTATTCAAGACCCCGGATTTACCTAGGAAACTTGAGGATTTTATCGTTTCAAAGGCCTTTTGTTTGTTTTTGAGGATTTCAACAAAATAATTGAGGGTTTTTTGCTGTGATTTTATTGGAAATTGAGTGTTTTCTAAGGAAAAAATGGGGCTTTTCTCATAATTCGAGATGCTACGGACGGTTTTCAACTTCTTCTCTATGAGGTAAGTGTTTAGGAAACTCGTTTTCATTGAGTTTCTGTTAATTTTGTAGTTTTTAAATAATTGAATTGAAAATTGCTATGAAATTTTTTCATTTGTTTTTAAATTTAATATAAATTTTGTTAATTATTAAAGAAACTTGTGAAAAATAGTGAAAAATAGCAAAAATGGACGAAATCCATAATAATAAGAAGACCTTCCTTTATTTCAAGAGGATTTTCCTTAAGCTCCTGGCTTGTAAATACCTTCATTTTTCATATAAAGTTCATTAGAAAGGATCTTAAGTTGTATATCTTTCGGCTTTCGCATCGATTTTCATTCAAATACCCGCGCTTTTATCGAGAGATGGGCTTACGCCGATTAGAGTTTTTCGATTTTCCAATGATTTATCAATGAAAAATGATTTTTAGAGTTATTTCACCAAACTAGAGGAAAGTTTCCAAGGGTTGGGATTTTCACCTTTGACTATTTTCACTTACACGGAGAAAATCAATATGTTTGTAGTGACATTTTGTCCATTTTTGAGAAGGTATGATGCCTATGATAATGTGAGTCATCTAACATGCCTGCTGGGAATACTGTTGTCATTATTGATATTATACGAAAGGGAAACACATTATTTTAATAATTTCTTCTCGTTTATTGTGTTATGGTTTCTTTATTTCTCTATATTCATTGCAGGTAAATGATAATTTTAGCATATATATGTGTTATTTATGTGTTATATATATATGTATGTGTTATATATATATATATATATGGATGTTGATATATGTGTTATATATAGGTGTTATATATATATGTGTTAGAAAAAAATATGGATTTTTTTTTTTTAAATGCGTAAAAACAACTTTTTTTCATTTTTTAATAGGTCAAATTTTCACTACTTTTCAATGGGATCTTTTGCTTTTAGAAGTAGGTTTCCTAGCGATTTTCTTCCAATCTAACTTCAATGATGACTATGAAGATGAAATAAACGTTTTTTCTTATTTTACATTTTGCTCTTTAAATTTCTTTAGCTAATTTCTCGGCATCTCTTAAAATGGCTTGCTTTTCGACTTTATTTTTCATCAGGTATCTTAAAACTCTTAAGCAAATGTGTCACTTGGTGGAATCTCTCAGCTTTGCAACACTATTTCCAGACTCAAGCCCTTCCTCATTCCCTTTCATGGTTTTATTTTTGTTAATTTTTAATTTATTCCTCTTTTTCTAGGGCATTTCATAATTATATTTCTGATGGCATGAAAAGATTCATTGTGGCAGGCAATTTTTTTATTTTGGTATTAAAAAAATACTCAATATCATAAAAAAATTTCGATTTCCAGATTTTCACACCGATGCTTTTCTTTTTCCCTTACAAACCCTTGAAATACATGGCTGGCTTTTATCAGATTTTCATGCAAATTTTGATGGTTTTGTCTGGAAATTTTAATTTCATGAACCTCCTCTCCATAATCATGTCCAACCAATTCATTTAATTTAACAATTCTTAATGATTTTTAGTACTTTATCATTATTTGATGACACATTCCTGAGGAAATGTTGCCCAAATTTCTTCAAGCACGTTTTTTCAATTCCCCTGGAAAACAAACAAGCAATTGCAGAAAAACGCAATGAAAAACAAAGCCAAAGCAAACATCTTCTGCGAATTTTTCTCTTAAATTGCTTAATACAAGTAACTTTTTGTCAGAAAAGTTTTAATGTTTTTTTAGTTTATGTTGATCCTTGTGGTGTTTTATTTCTATTTCCCCTATCGGACATGGTTGTATGCTGAAAAGTTGCCCTTTGAAATCCCAGATGTGAAGTTTGTAGCCCAATATGGTGTGATCTTAGGTTCTGGTTTTTTCATCATTGACTTTGTGAGTCATTTTATCTATGTTTTAATGATCAAAAGCAATGATCACTTAAAAAGGCATGATAAATGTTTTTTCTATTAACATATCTATTTTTATTTAGAGAAAATAAAGTTTTCAGGGGTCTGAAAGGATTTTTTGGAGTGGTGTTTTTTCTGTTCATTTTCCTCAGTAGTCTTCATATTTTTTCCGGAAGTGTCGAGGTCGATCTTTCAAGATATCTCCATGAAAAATCCAACTTTTTCCTAAAGAACTCTTTTGAACTTTGTAATAAGTTCCATATTGTGAACCAATATGGTCTTTTTCGTAGGTATCCCACCTTTTTTTATTTATCTATAGAATATTGATATTTTGCTAATAAATTAGAATGCCAGGAATCTATGGAAGACCTGAATTAATAATAGAAGGTATAAATCGGTATAGATCTAGATAATAAATATGATTTGTAGGTAGTCTTGATGGTTATGAATGGCAGCCTTATGAGTTCTATTATAAGCCAGGAAAAGTCGATGATAAGCCCAAATATACCTTAGTTCATCAGCCTCGACTTGATTATCAAGTAAATTGAAAAACATTTTGATAAAATATCTATTCTTTTAAAAGCTGTGGATGGCAGCGTTAGGTGATAACATCAGCAATGAGGTCTGGTTGATTCATATGTTGAAGAAACTTTTCAATAACAGTCCTAATCTCATGACTTATATTAAACTTAACCCATTTCCTACAACTGGACCGAATTACCTGAGAATACAGAAATATAAATATTGGTTCACCAATATCACAGAAAGCAAATTTATGTAATTTAGGAGGATTTATTGATATTTTAAAAAATAAATAGGGGAGCTTGGTGGAAGAGGAAATTTGATAGTGTTTATTTAGGGGTTTTACATAAGGATGATGAGAGCTTAACCAATTTTCTGAGGAATTTTGGGTTTGAAAACCTGGAAAATATGTATCCGATTCATGGGTTGCAGGAAATACCTGTGGTGGAGATAATAGTGGCATTTTTCATGATAGTAACTTGTATAAATCTATTGAACTCTGAGTCGAAGGAATAAATAGATTGGTTTAAAAGTTGTATTTGTTTCGGCTGAGTGGGCTTAATTTTTTTGAAATAAAAATTTTTAATTGGTTTAATTTAAAAATAATAACTCTACCCAATTGGGAAATTTGGTCTTGGATTTTTAGCTATTTAAAGGATTTTTTATTCGAAAACAAAATGTTTTTTGAATTAAAAATTTTATAAAATAAACGGATAAAAAAAAAATCTGCTTTGCAAAATCAATTTTTTTTTTTAAACTTTATTTTGCAAAATGTTTAGTAACTAATGTTAAAATCATAAATTTTTTTTTTTTAAGCCAAAAAGTCAATGGAGAAAACTTCATAATTAGATATTTCTATTTTATTATTTCCAGTGAAATAACATTCTGATTCTGGATATTTATATGACTTTTCACTTTCGTAAGATCGTCCAAGACCAGCAGCTCCTTCATTCTCTAAAATGAACAGGTCGGCACCATTTCCAAAAATAGGTCCAAAATCTTTGTCACATTCTATGGCATATTCATCATTTTGGTTTATCAAAGGATGTTTTGTTTTTTTATCTAATGAGAACAGGAAGCTTCCAGTGGCTTTTTTATTGGTCATGATCTGAGGACTTTCCCATGGAATTGAAGAAAAACCTCCAAAATAACAAGAATTTTTCGATTTTATGAGAATCAATGTTGGTCCCTTATTATCACATAATCTATGAAAATCCTCTGCCTTAAAACCATCTCTTAGTGCACTATATATTAATTCTTTTCTGATTTTTTTGCATTCAAAAAGTTCCAAAAGGAATTCTTTGTTAGTTGCTTCATTTAAAATTTCGCTTTCATCCAATGCATTGATATCAATGATTTTCAACACATCAGTGATAGAAAGCCTCTCCATTGGGTTTTTTTGCAGGCACCCATTCAAAATTTTCAAAAGTTTAGGGTCTTTCACTGATGAATCAACTGTTAAATCATTTTTTGTGAGAATTGTTTTTATGGTGTCCTGTTTGTTTGCCTCTGTAAATTTAACCCCTTCTAGAAACGGATGTTTTTTAGTCAACATTTTATGGAAAATGATGCCTAAAGCCCACACGTCATTTTTTTCATCATATTTATTGTTTATATTTTCCATCCCCTGGAAAATCTCAGGAGCCAAATATTCATAAGTGCCAAATCCATCTCGTCGAGAAAGTTCTGCATCCTTTTCCAGGAACACCTTCGCTTCCCCTAAATCACAAATTTTTGCCACGTTGTTTTTTATCAAAATGTTGGCAGGTTTGAGATCTCTATGAACAATTTTGTCTTTTTTTTCATGGAGAAATTTAACCCCTTCACAAATTTGCTTGAAAAGAAGCAAAGCTCTGTTGTGGTTTTTTGATAAGTTGTCAAGTTCTTTATCAAGACTAGTATCAGCCAACTCCATCGTCATCTATAAAATTTCCTTTTTTTTAATCCATTGGCTCGAACCATATTGAATAATGTTCGCATGTTGTAGATTTGCCATTAATTGGACTTCTTGGCTGGCCTCACACAGCTCCTTGACATTTTCAATTACTTTCAAAGCATATGGTTTTTTTTCAGTGAGACTTCTGACTTTAAATACATTCCCATTAGCTCCAGCGCCTAAGTGTTTTTCGAATATGAAATTATCAAAAAAATCTTCTTCAATCGTTTCAATAACCACTTTTTTTTCATGTGCATGTTTTCCTGAACAAACAGAACAAAGAATAGCTCCACAAGATTTACAAAATCGGCTTAATTGTTCCTGCGGATGCTGTGGGCAAGGATTGTTGAGAGTGGTTTGCATAATTTTATCGGAATAATATAGAATATTTTTTGCTTTCAAAATTAATTTTGCAAATTTGAAAAAAAAAAAATTTTTTTTTTTTTGGGGTGGGGGGACAACACTAATTAGGGGTATTGCACAGCCCACATTTGCAGGGATTTCATAGGGTTCTGGTATAATCCGAACCAGAGAGTGGCAAGGATTTGCTTGAAACGTTGGATAAATTTTCCTCCAATCAATCTGCCTTCCCTTAAAAAATATTTAATTTTCAAAAAGCAAAAATAATTTATCTCTCCTACCACAAGAGAGATTGCATAAGTCGGCCAATTAAGGATAATCTATCTTGATTTTAGATAGTTCCTAAATTAGCATTTTTTGTTAAATTCCATAATCTAAAAATTTTTTTATGGAAGCCAGATTTTAAAACTGCAATCTCTTAATAATTTATTGAATCTCATATTTTATATTATTGAAATTGCTCTAAAACAAGGAGATGAAAGCTCCAAAATTCATCATAAAAAGAGTCTACATCGAACGGAACGATTTGAGGTGATATTAAGATATAAATCTTTTCAAGAAAATTATCAAGGGAGGTGAAAACCCACAAAAAGCGTCTTGATACAATCCAAGGTGAAGACGTGAAAAAAAGATTCAAAACAGTTGATGAAAACAATATGAAAATCCAGGCGAATAAATCTATGATGTCTGAATATTTTGCCAAAGGCCTGCTATTAAAATCGTTGTTTCCTTTTAATTTTTTTAAAAATAGAAAAAAACGATGAAATCGAAAAAGAAAACAACCAAATACTCAAAAAGCTAGTTGGCATTGCCAAAGGAAAAGTAAGGCATTTCAAACTTTTTTTTACTCCTTACAAAAAGTCATCAACTTCCTCTGTTTCCAAAATCCAACCTTCCACGCAGCCTTCGGATTTTACTCTCAACACTAATAATTTCCCTTCAACCACAAAATCATTAAATTTCACAGGAAGGAAAAAGGAACTAGATCGCATTAATTTTGAGAATGAAAAAATAGCCAAAAGACTAATGAAAGTGTAAGAAATGAGCATATTTTAAGAAGGGAGAAGGGATTGGGGGGGG
>Ga0302186_10002828_pt1 | contig 13091 bp, 12 predicted proteins | sample II_Bog_E1_2_FD_198782 | JGI IMG/M metagenome (GOLD analysis project Ga0302186, IMG submission 198782) | Peat permafrost microbial communities from Stordalen Mire near Abisko, Sweden - II_Bog_E1_1 | ecosystem: Environmental > Terrestrial > Soil > Wetlands > Peat | place: Sweden: Abisko... | reverse complement strand
TTATTGGAATAAAATAAATTTAATTTATTCATATTTACATTTTTTTTATAAAATTATAACATTTTTTTTAATAATTTTTCCTAAACAAAAATTTAAATTATCTAATATTTCTCCTCTTTTTTTTTTCTGTTAAAAACTCATTTCATCAAATACTAACCTCGAAAAAACTTCAAAAAAAAAAAATTGAAATTAAGACCAATCCGATTTAAATTTCCCAAATAGATGGGCACTTCATCTTTATCAGCCTCCAAATCAACCCCTCCTTCTTCCAAGAGGCCTATTCTTGAAGATTACATCCCCAAGAAAAAAATTACTGATCCCCGTTACGGTGAGGCTACTCTGCTTCAGCATAAGCTTTCTAAAGATTTGTCTATTTTGAAGGAACTTACGACTAATGACTCCAAAGAATTCGTTTCAACATTATTGAAATGGCAAAACCGGCTTGAAATGCAACACCCAAACATTATTCAAGTTTTAGGTTTTTTCATTCAACATAGCTAAAAATTGTAAAAAAATTAAAAAATTAATAGGTATTGAAAAGAAGGTAGAAAGCCTATATTGTTCGAATTTTTACAAGACATTTGTGCTGTTCGAATATATTAAAAATGATCTCAATGAGGAAATGGCGACAAAAATTCTCGAAGAAACTCATTATTTAGAGGAGGACCTTTTTTTTTTCCTTTATTGTATCATAACTGCATTAGTGTATTATAAGGTCTTTAATGTTTCCCATGGCGACCTTCAACCAACCAACATTTTTATCTCCCAAAGTGGTGTTTATAAGATAGTTGATCATACTTTGTTCAACAATGTGAGTTCATATATGCAGATCCAATGGAATCCGCATTCCAGCCATAATAACATCTATTTGTCTCCAGATCTAATGAAATCTCTATCAAAAGATTTGGTTCAACCTCTTCATAATGAGAATAAAAGCGATATTTTTACTTTGGGGATGATAGTGTTGCATATGGCCACATTGGATAATTGTGATAAATGTTATGATTATTCAGGATTTAAAATAAAACAGGAGGAGGTTGAGATGAAATTAGCCTCACTTAAGAAGAAATATACTGATAAATTGTTCTTTTTTGTCAAAGGCATGCTCATAGAAGATGAGAAAAGCCGGCCTGATTATGAAGATCTATTGAATATGTTCCATGGCTCATATGAGATCAAAACTGATTACAGATTCAAAGAAGTATATTAATCTTCTTTTTTCTATTAAATATCTAATATATTAGTTATTGAACCATCCAATAAAAATGCCTCTAAATTCCCTCATTGACTCAAGTAAAGCCTTTTTCTAATTTCTAATGATTTTCTTTCAATATAATAGAAACCTATGAATTGATCAACTCTAAAAAACATGATGAAATCGAAAGGAATGATACCTTCCCTCTTGAAGGATCTAAGCCAATACCTGAAGCCAATAAAAACGTTTTCGGGAACCTTTTGCAAAAGGCCTTCAAACAAATAAACTCACCAGAAATCGAACATAAAGTGCCTGAATCTGAATTCGAGCCTGCAAACCCTAAGACATTAGATTCAAATGACGAATATCTTAATCTTCTGCTCCTTAAAGAAGGCAGAGTTCCAGAAAACCCCATATCTATAAAGAAAAACGATGATATCAGTCATTCTTTTTCAAGTTCTAACATTTCCCCTTTAATCCTGAAACAATCCAATAAATTGAACTTGAAACCCCAAAACCTGATTCTTAAAAAATCTTTACCTGATATTATAAAGAAAAACTTTCCCCATCATGACCTCAAAACAGACAAACCTCAAGAAACCTCCGAATATTATTCCTCTGGTGCGAAATACGAAGGCCAAAAACTTAATAATAAACGTCATGGCAAAGGCACTTTTTTTTATTCAGATGGGGGTCGTTATGAGGGGGATTGGAAAGATGATATGATTCATGGTTATGGTCTTCTTTATTATCCAGATGGCATTTTAGCTTATAAAGGCTATTGGGCATTGGATAAATTTCATGGTTATGGGATTTTATATAATAAAAAGGCGAAGAAAACTGGAGGTCCTTTGGATTGGAGGGATTTTGGGAAGTTGGGGGAACATTGGACGAGTTATGAGGGTGACTTTAGGGTTGATAATAAAGAAGGGTATGGATTGATGTATTTGAGTAATGGGGAGAAATATATTGGTGAATTTAAAAATGATAAAGTTTGTGGAGAAGGGAATTTTTATGCGAAAAATGGAACAATTATAAATGGAAGATGGGAAAATAATGTCTATTCGGAATAGAGAAATTAATTTTAATTAAATTAAAGAAATTAATTTTTTTTTTTAATTATGGTTGTTTCATTAAAACAATAAAAGGATTTTATAAAAATTAACACTTTTTTATTGAAAGTTCATCATTTTCCATCTCGAAAAAACCGTCGAAATTTCTCCTTGAATTTTTATCCAATAACATACTTCTATAAAACCCTTGTAACGCCTCACAAGGTGATATCAATGACTTCTTGTTCGGTTTTCTATTCAAGATCATGAGTTGGGTTTGCGAAATATTGAACAAATTCTGAATTTTGGGTGTTTTGGCCATATTCCCTTTGATATGACTATATTTTTTTGAAACTTTGAAATTTTCGAAGTTGATGTTTTTCAAAGGAATTTTCAGTTTTTCCTCTTGGTTTCTTTTCCATTCTGAATTTCTCATCAATTTCCTTGAAATCTCCTCTTCGCAATTTTCTTCATTGTTTCTAGTCAAGAAAACATTTAACATTTTGTTTTTTCTTTCTGAATTATAAGATTCTTTATCATTCTTGATCTTTTTGCTCATAAAATGTTGATTTGTGTTGAAAAGTGATGCTTTTTTTAGACTTTTTGGTTTAACTCCTTTTGTTTCCATGTGTTTCTTAAGATCTGATAATGAAAAACTTTTCATATAACTCTTTAAATCATTAAAATCCACCTTTTTCATATTATCATTTTGTTTTTTCTCATTAAAATTGATTAAATTATATTCATTATTATCCTTGTTTTTCAAGGGAAGGTTGAAATCTCTTCGAGGAAAGGAAATCTTTCCAATTCCAGCATCGAAATTTGAAGAATCCTGAGGTTTTAACAATTTACAACAACTTTTCGGCCTAACCAATCGAATTCTCAATTGATTTGAATCGATTAAAGAGCCTCTGGTTTGCATTTTAGTCTGATTTTTCGATGTTTTTTTGAGGTTTTGGAACAAATAGTTTTTCTAAAAACAAACGATCTAATTTCATGGATAAAAACTCTTTTTTCCTACATAAAGACTCAACTTAGAGATGAGTTTGGTCTCATCAGTCCAGGCCAGAAACTTGGAAACTGCGATTTGTTGCGATTTCCTGTTATTATCTTGAACAAATTCCATATAAAAAGTTATAATTTCAAGCGAAAAGAGAAATTTTTTAATATATTTATCGAATTATCTAAACCTCCACGTAACTCTTCCAATTAAAGAAAAAAAGCCCAAACACTCCGTTAGTTCTTAAAACTTTTAAATTCCGCAAAAAAGATATCAACTCAAAATCTTTTCACTCCAAAACCCAATGAAACTCCTCCCTTTAATATTCCTTTCTCTTCTTTTCCTCAGTTTCCTTTCCTTCATCTCTTCTCAAGAAGATGCCCAATTCGATGAAGGTGCACCGTTCCATTATCTTCCTCTTATCTGTTCTTAATTAGGCATCGAACTAGAAGAAGGTGAACTACATGATCATCAATCGGGCGGTGAGAACCCAAAAATGAGCGAGGGTCAAATCAATGCCATGAGGACACGAACTATGTCCTGCATTTTATTGACCAAACATAAGATTTATGGGATGCAAAAGGAACTCGGTGGCATTTTGGAAGGCTATAGTTCGAAACAACAGGAGCAAAATTCACTTTATCGTAAGATGTTCGCTGAAATGTTAGAAACCTGTTATATGCATATCACGGATCAAGATGGCACGAAGGTATCCTCTTTTTATATAAGTTCGTTTTGAATAATAATGAGTTTTTTTTTATCTTAGTTCATGGAAGAAGTTCAAAAAAAGGATTTCAATGTGAATGATTTCAATCATGTGGTTGAAACCTTCAAAATTGAGAAATTCAAAGGAACTCCAATGACCGTCTCAGCTGAGATGAACGATCTTCAGAAACAATTGTTCAAATATGCTGAGGAATTCGATAAAGTGATGAAGGAGAAACAGGACAAGGAAGAAGAAATGGCAGAAGAGGAAAAGGAAAGAGAAAAGCCGAAACCTGAGGATTTCGAGCCCAAAATCGCAGGGTTCTCCTTGAAGAATTCACCGAATCTGATAAAATTCGGATATTTAGCAGCTATCGCCGCTTTGTTTGGAGTGATAATTTATTGGGGTTTATAAATATTTCTGAGTCTTTTTTTTGCTAAATTTTCTTTGAATTAGGCTTGAAATCAGTGCTCACTGGGTCGACTTTGGTTGGGGATAAGGTGCGACAGGAGAAAAAGAAAGCCAAGAAAAGCCAATAAATTTTTAAAGATGGACATATATTTTTTCTTAATTATTTAACAGTATTAAGTTGAATTAATGAAGCAATTTGCCCAACTAAAAATTTAGCGAAGAAATTCACTTGATTAACAGATTAACTATAAAAATTCAAAAAAAGCCTATTAATCCACAAAATTTGCTAAAAAATGACCATATCTCGGAAATTCATAGAAGTGCCTTTCCAACGCATAGTTCAGATCCTTGATAAAACCCCCTTAAAAACACCTGTTTTTCTTGATTCTCTTTTGATAATATTGTATTTCTTCCAACTAATCAGCTATTTTTTTAAAATAGCTAACCTCGATTCACCATCCTTCAGTTTCCACACGATCCGAGGTATTTTCTATTATATGAACCCAAGCAATTTCCTCAATTTCCTTGAATGTCGGCTTTTTTCACAGGTGATTTATGCGATTTCCAATATTTTGATTTATCTGCCATTTGCAATTTTCTCTTATTTTTTCATTTTCTTCCAGATAAACTCTTCAAAGAAAAGCCATTTCCTAATGGCTCCTCTCGCCAAATATCTCATATATTTCTTCTATTTCCATCTTTGGGTGCTTCTTTTGCCATTAAGTGACATTTTCCTCGGCATTTTTCAAGCCGGACTATTGAACAATGATTTCTTTATAATTCAAGGAAATCAAATACCTCTCTATTATTCTATCTTTTCCTTTATGGCCTTGGCATTTAACATTATGTTGGCTTTTTCTGGGCTTTGGTTGCGTCGAAGTATGCTTTTTCTAGATAATCAATCTTTAAATTGCCATGCGAATTTCTCAGGATATTTTTCGATCATCTTAAGGGTTTTGATTTCGATCTTATTGCCGATTTATCGAAATATTGAAGCTTTTTATCATTGTCTTTTACATATACTTTTGATTTTCCTGATAATCGCTTTTATTCAAGAATTTCCTATCAGAAATCAAGTTTTATGTCGATTTTATGCTGCGATTCTCTTTCTAACAGAATCTGTGGCCATCAATATAACGATCTATAGGCTTTTCTCCTTCATTTCTGAAGATGAATTATTTTATCTAGTGGCCATTCTCGCGATTTTGGCTTATAAACTAGGCAATAAGGTCTTCGATATCTTATATCGCAAAATAATGTTCCAATCTTTGCCTAATAATAATAAAATCATCTATTTTCTCGAGGAAATCTGTTATCAGCTTGATAATTCTTTTAATAATCAAAACGAATGCTTTCTTTATGGGACAATTCGAGCCCATTTGAAGCATTGTGATGAAGAACAATGCATTTATCTAAAGAAACATATATTAGAGAAAAATGTCCTCCATGTGAAAACACAATATTTAGTTAATAAACTTGTCACAGCAAAATTCACTAAACTCATCATGTTTAATTCGAAAAACCATAAAAATATCAGCATTTTCATCGTCAAATTCATGAGCTATCTTTCTGGAGCCAATGTCAACCCAGTGAAATGTTTCTTCGAAATCCAGAAAATCATAAATTCCTCAAAAATGCAAGACACTTCCTTCTTTCATGCCATTATCTTGGACACTCTAAGAAGGAAAATCAAAACCAAAATCCAAAATTTACGTGAAAACGACATTTCCTCTGATGCCCAAAATCATCAGAAAAATGAGATCACTCCTGAGGATTTCTTCAAAATCACAAAAACTCAAAATTCCTTCAAAAAACATTTGAAGGAATTAATAATCGAGAAGAAGCTGTTTTGGGAGAATTATGAAAAGGGTTATAATTCTACTGAGGATCTGATTTTAATGGGGACTACACTTTGTAGAAAATTGGCCCGATTTTTGAGAATGATCATTCCAAATAAGGATTTGCCCATACAATCGCCTATTTATTTATTAAGAATCAAATATTTGTCTATTTTTCATTCGATTCTTTTCAATGGAATCAATAAAGCGATGAAATATGAAGACGAATATGAAGGTAATGTTTTGAAAACACAGACTTCTCAAGGACTGAGAATACTCCAAACTCTCAGTTTCTTAGACCCAAATATCGTCACATGTTTAGTGAGCTATTTGAAATTAGAAGGAGAACTTAAAGAAGAATATAAGACAGAGAAATTGGGCCAATTCTTTGGATATTCGCCTTTGGAATTCAGATCTATTCATACTTTGGCTCCTTTGATGCCTTATTCTATCAGTAAATATCATAACAGTTTCGTGGCGAATTTCCTAAGGAAATCAAAGAAAGCCTTGAAGAAGACCTCACAAAGCATTGATTCCTTTGCCTTGAATAAGAAGGAATTCATTTTCCCAATTCGTATTTTTCTGGGTTATAATTTCGATTATAAGGAGGATTTCGTGTTGATGGGCGCTTTGATGAAAGCTGATGACAAAGATTATTTGAATTGGCTTTGTGATGAAAATGGTAACACGATCGGAGTTTCTGAGACTTTCTATACTTTCCTCAAAAAAAATCATTCTTTCCTCAATAAAAACGATGTCACTTCATTGAATGTTTTGAGTCTTTGTCCCGAAATCCAAGTTCTTGTTGAGGAATTCAAAAGAGGAAAACATGAGTTTCTTTCTTATCCGAATCAAGTGGGTTGGCTCACATTGCCTGAAAAGCTTAGAGAACTTCTGAATTATATCAATGCCATTAGTAAGGAAGAAGTGGAAATCAAGAAAAACACAGAAATGAATAATACGAAATCAATGAGATCTTTGAGGACGGTGCGAAGCCAAAAAACCGAGGGGAACACTAATCATTCCGCCTTCAAAATACCGAAAATCCTTACCACAATTTCGAGCAGGGATCGAGTTTTCGAAGGGTGTGAAAATGCCCATGATTATAAAGTTCGCGTTTATAGCATGTTTTTAAATTCTGGCGTTTGTAAGAAATTCCTCATGTCTTTCGATTTGAATATCCAAAAACATCGACATGGACCGAATGATAATGATTATATTTTGGTGATTCAGACTAAAATCAGGAAAATGGAATCTGAAAATGACACGAATTCCAGGAAACAAGACACTTTTTCTAAGACAGAAGAGGTTTTTTTCGTGCGGAAAAATTTGGATTCCAACAAAATGATTGAAAGCAATGAGGTATCGATGGAAATTAAAGGGGTAGAATTGCCAATAGAAAACGAGACCAATTTCAAAAACATTTTTGGGAAAACTTTCGATCCTTCAGCTGAATTGAGACCTCCAGCGAGTTCCGAGGATCGTTCAGGCAAAAACCAACCTTTTGATGATAAGAAAGACCCTGTGAAAATGATGAATTTCACACAAAATAGCGAGCAACAAATATCTGAAAGATTCGTGAAACCTGAAGATCCTCCTATTAATAAGATAGATGTTTCAGATTCTTCAAAGGATCGAGAGGTTTTAGCTGAAATCCTCCATAAAGATCAAAGGTCTTCGAGTGTAATGGGGACGAAAACCTCGCATTTGATATTTAACGCGATAGAAAATATCCAACACACATCCCCGAAGCCTTTGAAATGGATTTTCGGGGCTATGATAGTGGAAGTTTTGATGATAATGATTTTTTTCGTTGTGCTTTATATTTTATATAATAATTATGTGGGGAATAGTTATGCTCCTATACAAAATTCGATGATAAATTATTGCAGATTAGCGACGAGTCTCTCATATTCAACAGCTATGTTCACAGAAGTCGAATATAAAACTTTTAATATCACAAATCGCACTTTGAGTCCATTGAAAATGCAAATCTGGAAAGAAATCATGAATGATAATTATGCCACGATGAAATCTGTTAATTTTGAAGAAAGAAACATGCCTGGCAATATTAATTATCAAGAAGTGTATAAAGAAGTAGAGAATCTTTTCATAGATTATCAAACCATGACTCTCTTAACAGAGAAATATGCAGATTGTTTGGATTTCATCACTGATTTGATCTATATGACTATCGATCAATTCAATGTTTTGTTGCCTGCAAGTAATCAAATCATCCTCCAAAGGAATTATCCTTATATGTTGCCTTCGACATCCACCATATTAGATGCAGTGGAAAATGATTTCAATCAATCGAATTCTGGCACCACACAAACCGCTATGAATGTCATGGTGGTATTTTTGATATGTAGCATCATAGTGAAAATCTTTGAAACCGTCCAATTGCTCAAATTCCATAAAAGAATTAGCCAGATCACCAACATTTTCCGAAGAGTAAATATCCAGGATTCATTTAATGAAACAAACTTTTGTCAGGAAGTCGCAATGGTTCTACATCAACCTTTCCTTAGATATAGTTTCGTGGAAAAATGCCTGAATAAACGGGTTTTAGCCTTGGATGAAATACAAAATGTCGGTTCCAATTCGAAATCAGTCCAAAAATCAATCACGGATAGGAAAATTAAGAAGAAAATTAGAGCCAAAAGTGCGTTTTATAATGTGAAACCGTTGCCCATCACGAAGATTGTGGTTTTGATGGCGATTTTATCAACTTGGAGCGTGATGTATTATTTCTTCAATTATTATTTCTGGGTTTTGAACAATCAAAATATCAACAATCTCATAAAAATCAACATTTTCTTCATAAATGTTTATATTTATTCAACGAGTATTGTGGGATTTAATACTATGGCCTTAAGGGAAAGAGTGGTTAGGAACCTAGATTATGAAGCCATTGATAATGAATATCAAAATCATCAAGTTCGAATGAATTATTTCTATGATGAATTAATGATCAGACTGGATTTAATTGGTAATATCACAGCCAGTTCATTGCCACAATATACTTTAGCAGCCCAAAGCAGCATGCAATCAAGTGATTTTGATCAATTGGTGGATCAAAACATTTGCGATTTATTGTTTAGAAAACAATTTTTAGAAGCTGATGAAGTGAATTTTTGTGAAAGTGCGTTTGACGGCGCGTTTTTGAAGGGAATTTTGAATTTGGTAGAAGATTTCTTATTACAAATCAAAAATTTAGAAGTTTATACTCAAGTTTTTACTGATGAACAGAAAAACCAACAACAAATAGAGGATGTCCAGGCATACATTAATAGTCAAACCTATGAAGATTTCATGTATTCATATTATTATTATCATCATACTTTGCTCATGTATTATAATTATATTAACGATTATTATCAAGCATTAATGGATCAGGAAATGAATAAATTATATGCCTTTTTGATAGCCACTTCTATGGTTAGTGCAGTCATGATATTTCTCTTGGGATTGATGTTGAAGAAAAAATTGCAGGAATATTATAGGTTTGTATCATTGATGTTGAGCTTGATTCCACAAGAGAAAGTCACGAATGATGAACAGACGAAGTTCTTGATAAATAACCTCCTAAAACAAATGAAAACTGGGAATTAATTAAAAACTGTTAAAAAATATAAAAACCTATAAAAAAAAAATGATTATTTTATCAATTCAATTCTTTATTAATTCATTTATTTATCAATAACAAAAAGCCCGACTTTTCTCAATGAACGAAAACATCAAAAAACGATTCAAAAACAGTACCCCCCCCCCCCCTCCCCCCCATTAAATTATATATTTTCTAAGAAAACCATATCTTGCCTATTTTACAGACCAAACCCAAATCTCGAATGGAAAACATCTCCAATGCAATTTCCCCAAAAATTCGGAAAAAAAGCCTCATGATGATCAATGAAAACGATTTCCTGCTCAAGGCGATAATCCATGAAAAGGTTCAAAAGAGGAAATCTGAACCCAACAATCTATTTAATCCTTTAATTTCGCTCTTTTATTCATCATTCAGATATCTCAAGCATTTGAACTTATCTCAGATTAGGCAAAAGCTCAACATCGGCAAAGTGAATCCCATTAAAAGAAATTGTAGAAAATTGATAATGTTGTTTTGGAAAGTAGTGTATGTTCTAAGGTTTATGAGAACTTTGAAATGGAGGACCAGCATGAGGAAATTGAGCTTGATCACTGAAAGAGAAATCGCCTTTGTTGATGATATGGTCTATTTCACACAAGTTGATCTAATTAAAACTACTTTTAATTGCAAATGTCTGAAAATACCCATCATAGAGCATATTTTAAGTGAATTTTTCATTTTTTCCTCTATTTTTTATTGTTTTTTTCATTAGAAATCATCCATAACTGGCTTATGAAAATCGGAGGAATCATCCCAACGATCCGGCCTGATAAAAAGATTAAAATTATATGGGATTTGGTCATAATATTGATCATCAGTCTTTATTTCTATATCATCCCAATGCAATTGAGTTTTGATATGTTTTATGATGATGAACTTGAATATTTTTTTCAGAAACATTATGTCAACCCAAGTTTGGCATCCTTTTTGGTGATTTTCCCTGAAATGCTATTGATCATAGACACTCTTTTGAAATTCATCACAGGATTTTATGAAAACGGCATTGTGATCGAAGATAAAATTTCCATCATTCATCATTATTTAAGAACCGGCCTTGTTTTTGATATTTTGTCTTATTTGCCAGTTCTTGTGCAAAGCATCATGAAACAAGTTTTCCCTCAAATTATGGAAATCCTGAAATTTTTCCAATTGCTCATGTTTTTCAAAATCAAAAGAGTCAAAATGGCCATCTTCAATTATGAGGAGATCATCGCATCCAATGGGAAACATGATTTCCTACTCACTTTCTGCAAAATGATGTATGTCATTATTTTCATCACTCATTTGAACGCGTGCATTTGGCATGCCATCGCATATTTCAACCCTGGGGTAAGTTGGCTTGATTTTAATGGGTTCAGACAAGATTATTGGACTGAAAGATATATTTATTCTTTTTATTGGGCCATTTCAATGTTTGCGACCATTGGATTCGGAGAGAAAATCAGTCCGAGAAATTGCATAGAATGTATGATGGGTGGCTTGATTTTGATAATTTCCGTGTTATTAATTGGTTATTGTATAAATTCAATGAAACAATTGCTTGATATGATGTCAGTTCAAGAAAATGAATATAAGTGATTATTTATGACCAGTTTTCTTAATTTTATTGAATGATTTTATAGGGAAACTGTTAGAACTATTAACCGATATATGAATAATTATGATGTTAATTTCGAGTTACAAAGCAGAGTGAGGAAATATTTGGAGTATACATTGAAAAATGAGACCAATAGTTCAGATGGTGAGAATATCATCTTGAACAAATTGAACAAATCATTGAAAAATGAACTCCTGATGGAATCTGTAGGCAAATTCCTCAAGGAGATCCCCTTTTTCAATGAGAATTTTTCAGCTTTGGCTATACAAAGATGCGTTACTTCAATGAGGAAGTTGCAATTGAGTCCCGAGGAATTTTTATATCATGTGAAATTATAATAGTTTTGTTTTTTAATGAAAAATCTTATTAGGAGAATGAATTAGATGAGAATTCATTGTATATTCTAGCCAAAGGGACACTGGAGGAAGTGAGGATCATCAAATATAACGGTTCCATTGAATTTCTTAATCGAATAAAAGTGAGGAAACATAAAAAATCATTTATTTTTTAAATAAAAAATCAGCCTGGAGAAGTCATCGGATGGCATTCCTTTATGACCGATCAAAAAAGACTAACCTCAGTCATAAGCAAAGATTTTGCAACTGTTTTCGAATTAAAACAATCCGAATTCCTGAAAATTATCCAAATGAACACCACCGATTTCGTTTTTTTCCATATATTATTAATATTTTTCTAAAAAAACTTAATTTTTAAGGAAAATTTTTCGATGATGAAGGATCAAACCAAGCTATATAACGATTTCTCCTGTTTCAATGGCAAATGCCTCATTTGTTCCAAGACCTCACATCTCATTGATACTTGTCCTGTAATCAATTATATTCCCAACACGGATTTCCTCTTGAAAAAAGTCTATTATTCTGTTGACCAGAATCGTGACCAATTTTCCAGAAAACATAAGAAATTCAAGGTTTTACATAATTATCGCATCATCCAAAGCAAAGCTGCCAAAATTATGGAAAAAAATGATGATCATAGCTTTTCTGAAGCATCTTCTGTTGAAGAAGATGAGCCATTAAAGAGCCCGAACCAATTAAATCCTCCTCCCAAAAGCTTCGAATATCCCATGGCTTCAATTTTAAAGTCGCAGAAATCGTTTATTATTGAACCCTCACGTCCATCTTCATCTATTGGAGAAAACTCAATACAGGTTTCTAATGAAAAATTATGTGGAAAATTATAAAAGATTTTATTAGGATGTCAAAAGAAATACCGAAAGTTATCCACAATTCGCAGCGCTCACTAAAAGCAGAAGCAAGCAATTATCAATATCACAATCATTGAAACCCATGTTATATGATTATACCTTTGAAATCGGACATAATTTCAATTATTATTGCGAAGGAAATAATCAAAGGAATGTGTTACAAGATATAGAGAAGTTTTCACCAAATATAAAAAAAAGAGGAAAAAATTTGAGAACTTCGAAATTCCTGAATATGAACGTGAGATTTAATAATGGAAATAAGGAAAAAACCTAAAATTATCAAATTTTAATTTTTTAATTATAATTTTTCTATAAATTCGACAAAATTTTATATATTTTAATTTTTTTTCTTGCTATTATATTTCATATCTGATAATTTTTTTTTTTTTCTAAAATAATTAAAATTAAATTTTTTAAA
>Ga0302186_10002827_pt1 | contig 13093 bp, 6 predicted proteins | sample II_Bog_E1_2_FD_198782 | JGI IMG/M metagenome (GOLD analysis project Ga0302186, IMG submission 198782) | Peat permafrost microbial communities from Stordalen Mire near Abisko, Sweden - II_Bog_E1_1 | ecosystem: Environmental > Terrestrial > Soil > Wetlands > Peat | place: Sweden: Abisko, Stordalen... | reverse complement strand
GAAAAATTTTAATCAAAAGAAAAGTCTACTTTTATTTTTTATAAATTTTTTACTTAATAAAATAATAAAAAAAAATAATTTTTTGATTTTTTCCTTTTTTTAATTTTTTTGTTCGTTTTCTTATATAATTTGATTCCTTAAAAACAAATAAATTATAATAAAAATAAAAATCATTTAAAACAATCAAAGAATTTTTCAAAAATTCCATTCTATGGCGAAAAACGAAGCGATCATGAAAAAAATCACCCAAATCTTTGAATCTTTGAGCAAGTTTCTGAACAAATCAGAAATGAAGTATTTGAGTATGCTTTGTATGAATTATCTCGAATTCATTCATGACAGTCTTTCCAAAAATAATTCCCAAGCATCAGAATCCCTTCTTTCCAACATTCTTACAAAATTCAAAGACCTATCAATCAACATTGATAATTTAGAATCCGCTGGATTCTTCAAAGGGTATGGTCAATATCAAAAAAACGAGAAAATTGGCTTAATGGTGGAGAAAATTGCCAACACCATCAATGAAATATTAGTTTTGGCTCAACCCTTATTTGAGCGAGGCCCTTGTTCCAAGCTTAATTTAGCTGTATCAGTAAGGATTGCTCTTGATAAGGCAGTTGAATTATGCAATGAGAAGATCGCTGAGCAGAAAGCGAAAAAAAACGCACCTAGAGAACTTGCGGGGAATTTGAAGGTCATTGATGATGAATTGACTTTCATTTTCTGGTTCGATCATTTGGCTTTGGAAGGAGACATTGATGATGCCGAATTCTTGAAGAATTTGGGTCGAGTGATGGCGATCTTAGGGAAAGATATCAAGAAGATGAATAGAGAAAAACTTCTTGATGAAGTGGACGAAGAAAGGGTGAATGCGATCCGTCCCAAAGATTTTAATGAATTGGTAAAATTTGGACTGACTTACCCATTGACGGTTTATGATCTGCCAGGAGATCTAGTGGACAATGAATCAGATGGAGAGAAAACCTTAAAGAGAATTAAGAAACCAACAGAAAATAAGAAGGAAGAAGATAATGATATAAAGAAAAAATCTCCTTCAAATGATGATGATGAGGACAAAGAAGAAGATAAGACTCTGAAACAAAAACCAAAAAAGAAGAAAAAAAAGGAGATTTCTGGTGATGATGATGATGAAAATGACAAGGCCAAAGGCCCAACCATTATGAAACCTAAGAGCACTAAACCTAATCTATCAAAATATCAACAAGACAAGGATAAAAATAAAGACAAAGATAAAAATAAAGATAATGATAAACAGAAAGAAGAAGATGAAGAAAATGATGAAACCGAATTAAGAGGACCAAAAAACCCGACCAAAAGTAAGACTCCCTTCAAGTTAAATTCTATACCGATCACAGAAAGTGTTTCGGTTTTCGATAAGCCGCTGGTTTTGAATGTGATTGAAGTCAATGAGGAAGAGCCTGGACTTTTTAAAGTCGGGTCCAAAATCAAAATCAGCAAAACCACCTATCAAATTGATAAACAGGAAGAACATGAACTCAGAACCAAATATGTGGCCAAATTCGGACGGGAAAGCAATATGGAACAATATCAATCTGATATCAAATTTAGCAAGAAATTAAAGGAAATTTCAAGGAAACAATTCCAAATCCTTTCCAATGATCAAGTCCAAAACGTCTATAAGTTAGTATGCACTTCTCCTCCTCCTAAGACGGAAACTAGCTTCAAAATCAGCGATCAACCTTTTTTACTTCGACAAGATAACATCATTCTTCTGGATGAAGAGGAAGTCATCCAAATAGAAATGCTTTATGATGGGAAGCAATTTTTGGGCCAAATTGAAGAAGAAAATGAGGAAACCCAGGCCCAGACCCGGAAACGTAACAAAAAAGATAAAGAAATCAAGGAAAAGCAAAAGAAACAGGACGAAACCAAGAAAAAATTCGGAAATCATCCGTTTTTGGTTCTCGAAGGGGTCAGTGAAACCTCAGAAACTTATGGTCAAACCATCATGATAGATTCCACTAAATATCCAGAGGGATATCAATTCGGGTCTGATTTTAAATTTACGAGGAATACAAACGCTAATAACGAATCGAGGATCTATTTCGATAAAGAAAAAGAAAGCTGGTTCATTAAAGGACATAAGATCACTGATCCGAAATTCAAGGTCTATGAATCCAGGGTTAGTGTAGGCCTTTATGATAAGATCACCAATGGCGAAAATTCTGATCCTGTGGTTTTACAAAAAGGCATGATTATCCATATTTGCGGGTTTTCATTCAAGGTGGATGAATAGATGGATTTCTTAAAAATTAATGATTATTTGAAGGAATTTGCCTAAAAAAAAAAATAGAAAAAAATGATGTTTTTTGAAAAAGTCTTATTTTCCTTATTTAAACAATAATTAGCTTCAAATCTAGGGAAATTGTGCCTTTTATCTCGATCTTTTGCTTTTTTAAGCTCCCTGATAACAGATCTTCGATGTTTATATTCGAAGCCTGGATATCAATAGTTTCTTTGTTTTTTTCTTTGTTTTTTCGCGGTCGTCCTCTTTTCCGCTTCATCTCAAAATTATCTTCTGTTTTCAGGCCTTGAGTGGTTTGATCATGAATTAATTGATGTTTTTCCTTTAAATGCTTGACTTCTTCATGATATTTCTCTTTTTCCGGCCGATATCTATCAAAATAATCCTTTTTATCTTTAAAAGGCAGGCTTTTCCATCGTATGGCGATTTCCTTGACGATTTCTTTGATATGGCAATCAGGCTTTTCTTTCTTGATGATATCTTTAGTTTCTCTAAGGAAAAGAAGATATGGATTAGCGGGTCTTTTGGGCCTTTTGAATCGAGGCTTATTATTTTGCATTGATTATCGCTATTTTTTGTTTATTTGTTCGTTTTTATTGATTTCAAAATTCAAGTAATTATTTTATTTTAATTCACTTAGGCATAACCCCCTGCCTGTCTAATATTGATCATCGATTCCTTATCTGATTTCAATTTTTCTAACACATCCTTCAATTGGATTCCAGCTATTATTAAAAGGAAAAAAGCAATTCCTTGAACCAAAACTCCTATTATTATTATTATAAAATTAATCAATGAAAATGGAAAAAAGCTCTTTTACCCACATAGCCTAAAATCAAATTTGGTAATCCCACATAACAAAATTCAGCCTCACTCTCGACACTATATCTTCGAATTCCAACCAAATCCTTTAGATCGTTGATATTCTGTGAAAAAAGGAAGAAATAACAAATAATTCAATTAAAATACCCTCAAAGTAATGTCCAAAAGACTAATGATTCCTCCCCAAAGTGTCAGATTCTCATTGTGGATAAAGGTTTGATTGTTATAATAGGCGATAATATCAGTTTGATGCATGATATATTGAGCTATAGTGGCATTGGTGGTCTTTTTAGATATTCATCATTAATAATTAATTAGTAAGTCATTTTATATTAGAAAATTATATAGAAAATACATTCAAAATTCCCATATAAAAATCACAGGCCAATTGTAAATCGTTGGTTGTTTGATATCTTTCATCGTAAAGCACCTTTTCTGAAGCGTTACTGAATCTATTCATATATTTCAAGATTCCATCGCCTGGAGCGGGAAATTGTTGAGCTATTATTTGTCGATTCTTTTAATTTTTTCAGGATAATTTTATAAAAATTAAGTCTTTTTTTACCTGTTGGCATATATCCGAGACTTTAAAGGTTTGTGAGAAATAATACCCTGACACTCCGAAAGCCATAGCCGAAAGTAAAATATAGCCTATTCCCAAGACATTAGCTATAGTTCCCAATTTTTTTATGATGGCTTAATTGATTTTATTAGAAATTATATGATCAAAGGCTTTATTTACCGAAAATGAGGATTCCTCCCATAATAAGTCCCATAACAAAAAAGAACCATAAAAAACCTTGAAAAACCTTATTATCGCCTTGTAAATAATTGGAGAAATTAATCGATCCATCATCAATGTCTTTGGCTTCATTTGATATCAATGGGAAGCCTGTACTAATAGGAAGAGTGAAATTCTGAGTAGTGTCATTGGCCCAGGTGAGGTTTTGACTCTAGAAAAATCATCTAATTTTGAAATAAATTATATAAATTGGAAAAACATTGATCGAATTGGCCACTATGCTGAAAGAATTTGTTTGGAATTGGATCAAATCGCCTTCATTTTGCAAAGAGTTTTCTGTGGTTTTTAAAGCAGAACTAATTCCCAACACAAAATTAATGAATTAAAACTCAAAAATCTAGAATAAATTACTTATATTTCGTCGCCCCAACTATAGCTACAATAGCTCCAGAAAACCATAAGCCCAAGCCAATTCCAGCCAAAATCAAATTACAATGTCTTCCAAATCTCGTAACATCAGGGGCGGCTTTTGATTTCCGTCCTCCACAAATCCCGAACCCATATCTGAAGATGCAAAAAAGGAGCCCGATGAACATGATGATTGCTCCGATAACATAAAACGTCAGCCCCAAAATAAGAATAGAACTCTCATAATAACTTTCTTCTGGAGCGAAAACCTTTGGCACAGAATTGAAATGTGAGTCGTAACGTGTGAAATCGTTTTTCTGAACGATCAAATCCGATAAGAAATTCGATTCGCTGGCTGATAATTCGCTTACGGGATTATTTAATTCCACATAAATAAAGGAATAATCTGAATTATTTGAGGCATTGGAGGCATTAGAGGCATTAGAAGCATTAGATGCATTTGACGAATTAGAAACATTGGAAACAGTTGTTGTGGGATTGGTTGAAATGTCGAGATTTCTTAATTCAACGGGGAAAACATAATTTCTAGCAGAAGTTTCAGAAAGCAGGAAGAATCCCAATAGGAGACACACAAAAAGGAAGGGGGTTTTCATTTTTATGGCAATTAAATAAATTCAATAATTTTCGAAATAAAATTTAAAATATCTCAAAAAAAATCAATTATTTTTGTTCAGATTTTCAAACCAAAGAAGAAACCCGCACATAAAGCAAAATCAAATTCGCGATTGTGAGGATTATGATCAAAACGATCAAAATCACTTTATTTAAAATCTCACGATTCCGCATCATCGAAACCAAATGATCTGTTCTGCCTAAATCGTTGTTGGTTTCTTTTAACTAGAAAAAAACTCAGATTTTCATTAGAAAATATTAGAAAACCGACGTTTCCGCATTCAAAAGCAAATCTCTTTGATATTTCAAATTACCAGTTATAGTAATTGCCACGGTTTCAGCCTCAGCCGCTGCCTTATTCATATTCACGAATTGCTCCTTCTGATTCAAAAGCTTCTCAGTATTGCCCAAAAGTCGATCTTTTTTCGTATTTTCCTTTGCAATTTTCAACGTAATTCATTAGAAAATTAACAAAAAAAGCACTTCGTTTCGATTCCCGAGCAGATTTTGTTTGGTCTTTCGTTCTAAATATGAATCCTCGAGTTTCATCGCTTTATTCCTGGTTTCTAATAAATCAGTCCGACATTTTTTGATCTAAGCTCATCATTTTTATAAGGAAATTAGGTTTTTTAAATGAATTTAATGGGAAACTTTTGATTGAAGGGCAGTTTTGGAATTAGATTCAAGAACTGCATGTTCATGTTCCATTTTTTTCAACTAAATTTAATATGAAAATTCTCAGTTTTTCTTTAGAAAAAGGCTTGCGTTGGCTTCTGCGTCGGTCAAATTTTTCTTGATTTGTTGCAAAATCATCTCTTTTTTGGCTGATAATTAGAAAAAAAATTGTTATAATATTCCTCGAAAAGACAACCTTCCTCTGTCAAATGGAATGTGTTCATCAATTTATTTGATGTCGAAAGGAACCGCTCGAAATCCCGTTCATAACTTTCCAAAACAATTGACATTATTTAATATTTTTGTTAATTTTGAAGAAAATTTATATTTTTGTTAATTTTGAAGAAAATTTGTTTTTTTTGTTAAAATTATAAGAAACAAAACAAATTTCCTCCAATAATTAAAAAAATTTCCTCCAATAATTAAAAAAAAAACAAATTTCCAATAATAATGAAAAAAAAAACAAATTTTCTAATAAAAACAACAAATTTCCATTAAAAAAAAAAAATCAAATGGAAAAAAGAAAAGAAAAATAAACTTTATTTAAAATTTTAAATATTTGTTAGTTTTCTGATAAAATTAAAGAATTAGATACGAATGAAAATTTAATATAAAAAACCATAAAAAAACAAGCGAAAACACATAATATAAAACGAGATAAAATAAATAAAAATGCAAGCATGTCCCCTCATTTTTTACAAAACGGGAGTCAATCATCAAAATCCAAAGTGCGAGAGTCTCCCCTTCTTTTTTCTCAAAAAAGCGATGAAAACAGCAAGGAAGGGAGCACTCTTTTTCATATTTAATAGAAAGACCCTTTAACAAAAAAAACCAAGCCAAGTTTATTTACGAAAAAACAAACTTATATATTATATGATAAAACATCAAAAGACAATCCGGAAGCTATTTCCGCCTCTTTTTCCCACTGTTCTGAATAAAAAAAGGCGAAATTTCTCCTCTGGCATTTAAAAGAGTGTACAGCTGGTTTTCTGACATTGGATCCCCATGAAGTCATAATAATCGCTCATGTCAACATTGAATTCTTTGAAGCTTTCCACATTGAAAACTTCTGCGATTTCCTTCTTAAAGCCGATTTTCTTGCCTGATTTGCCGCATCTTTTCCTTTTTTGAAAGGAAGTCGGCTTCTTAAGAATAGGCTTCTTTTTGATGATGAGAGAAGGGTCTTCGAAAGAAGAACATGATGAGCCTTCTCTAGTGAATTCCTTTTTGATATCTGAAATGGAAGTGCTATAGGAACAGCTTAAAGCAGGGGACTCATCGAAGGTGTTTTGACGATAATATGAAGAAGTGACTTCGGCCATTTGATGAAAAGGCTCTTTTGAAGGTCTTTTTTTCTTCTTGATTTTTTTGTTTTGAGTTTAAAATATTATTATTGGGATGAAGGGAAAATTTCTGTTTAAAAGGAGTCGAAATTTTGAGTTTAAGATGATTCATTGGATGATGCGGTTTCTTTTGAAATTAAATAAATTCGGGCAGCTTTGATTTCGTATTATTTTTGGCTAAGATTTTTTATCAAATTTTGTTTTTGTTTCTTTTATTTATAAAAAACTTTAAAAATTAGCAATGAAATTTCATTTTTTTATTCTTTTAAATTTGATAATAAAAACTCCAGTTTCTTTTTCGAATTATTAAAATAATACAAATATCCTTCATTTCTTCTTTATTTCTTATTATTCTCGATATGCCATCTCGGCACCAGTTTCTCTAATAAATCAGGCCCAATGACTGCGATTTCCTCTTTTAAATAAAAACCATGATTTTCGTCTTTAAAATCATCTTAATTACCTTTAGTAAAATCGAATAAATCAGGGACATACTCCATAGAATTTCTAAACCCAGGTGCTCTTAATTCATTGAAATATGGATGAGCCAAGGCCTGTGCTGGCTTCAATCTTTCATTAGGAGCATAAACTAATACTTTACTCATCAGATCAATAGCCAAAGGGTCGATATATCCTTTAAAAACCTTAAAAGGATGTTTTAATTAAAGTCGAAATTCAAAGGAATTGCTCACCTTCCCCCAAAGTTGTGGTTTTAATTGTGGGAACTTGAAATCCTTGTTTTCTGGGTTCATTTTCTTCACTTGTTCAAGAGTTGGAGTTCCTAATATCTTGATGATTTCCACTAATTGATCCACTGCGGAATCCCCTGCGAATATTGGTTCTCCTTTGAATAATTCTGCCATCACACATCCTATAGACCAAGTATCGATATCTGTGGTATATTCTGTGGCCCCGAAAATCAGTTCGGGTGCCCTATAATATCTCGAGCAAATATAAGCGATATTAAGCTCTCCTTTGATTAATTTCTTCGCAGACCCGAAATCGCAGATCTTTAAAGCCGATGTATTTGAATCTATGAGGATATTCTGAGGCTTGATATCTCGATGTGCGATGCCTTTGGCATTGAGATATATCAAGCCTCGGAACATCTGATAAGAATAAAGCTTTATCAAAATGGAATTCATCTTGATTTTCTGCTTGAAATTAGAACGAATAACCTTGGAAAGGGTTTCTGGAAGGAATTCCATCACGAGATTTAAAAAGACCTCTTCAAGTTTCTGAGAAAAATGCGAATTTAAAGCCAATTTTTGAAGAAAATTTACTTGGCCTTCATTAGTATAATATGAATTCAAAAGCTCCACGATATTCGGATGCTTCAAATCCTTTATTATCTGTAATTCCCGGTTCTTATAACGTTTATCTTGAAATACCTTCTTTATAGCCACTCTTTCATTGGATTCGATATTAATAGCCTTTTCCCGAATAATATTAAGCCTGAATTAATGAAAATTAGGGCTTTTTTACTTGATAAACGACCCCGAAAGTCCCATTTCCAATGACTTTTTCTATTGAATAGGCGACTGAGCTTTCAGCGATATCCTTGATGGAATTGGAAGAGACTAAAGAAGACTTTTTCTTGATATTGTGACGAAATTTGCTTTCTTCTTTATCTTTGGAATCATTTAAATGGAATTTATTGACCACATCTGTCAATTTATCGACTTTGCGCATTTGAGCGAAAAAAAGAAGGGGAATTTGAGGCTTTTTTTCAAACCAATTAAGTAAAAAAGTGATATTTTAATTAAAAATCCCTAGAAATTAGAGGAAAATGACCGAACCCAATGAAACGCAGAATATCTTGAACAAAATCAATGAGAATCTCTTGAATAAAGAACAGGAAAAAGAACCTATAGACGATAAACGCGAGCGCGAGGTCTTTTAATATAAAAAGAGGCCTTTTAATTGACGGGATTTTATATAGAAAAAAGGACCTCAGGAAGAAAATGAAGACAATTTCCAAGGAAAAGTCAAGGTTTTTCTTCTCCTTTAAAGCCTTTTTCCTTAATATTTCTAATAAAAAGATGAAAAACTACACATCTTTCAATAGTTCCATTCAAGAAAAGGACCTTTTTTCTTATTATTGTGCTTTATGTGGCGCATTAGTCCTAGTTACGAATTCAAGCCTTGAAAAGATGCCTTTAAGATCTGCAGATAACGCTATAGTGATTCATCGTAAAGAGGTCTTTTGTAAGCTTTATCTAAAGAAAAGCGGCACTGCATATATTCAAAGGCAAAATGGGTTGGAACCTCAATTTCGATGGAGATGCGAATGTGGAGTTTTAATAGGTTATCAGGCTATTACCTTTGAAGAAAGCGATTTGTTATCAGAACTTTGGAAGAAAAGCGGAATTGAAGAGGTCAAATTAAAAAACAAGCCTTTTCTTTATGTTTTGAATGATGCGATTGTCTTGAATATGCATTCGAGCTCTTTGATTCAAAGGCTTTCAGAATATGTCAAGACTGGGAAATAACCTATATTAACTAAGAAAAATTAAGAAAAAAGACTTTTAATTAGAGATTTCTATGTAAAATAAAGACAATTATATATATATTTATAGAGGATTTATTCTCTTATCACAGTTTTTATTAGAAAACTCGTCTGTTCATCATTAATCAGTTTCTCGAAAGGAATCAGATTTAATAAAATCGTGATATTCTTATAAATTTTACTGAGGATTTTCTGGCCATAATAGATCAATATCAGCATTAGAAACATCATTAGAATCGATGTGGACAATAAGACTTGTTCTAATATAGTCAATTGATTGTTGATTTGTCCTCGATAATAATCGTTTAATTGATCGAAAACCACCTTCGTGGCCTTATTATAGAAATAATTTGTGAGGCTTTTGCTGTTATTCCATCCAGAAGTCTGTAAAAAATTAATAATTTCTTGTTGTTGTGTGGAATTATCTATATTAGGGTCTATTGATAGCATTTGTTGTTCATTATTCATATCATTAATAACCATTGCAATCACATTCACAATTCCCTTTTGAAATGCTTCATTATAGTTAATTTCACATAAGTTGAATTCTTGATCATCAGTAAAATAGCCATAACTTCTTAAAGAATCGCAGATATTCCCACTTATTAATGAAGTCACTAGATCAGTTTGGAGACTTTGAGCTTGAGTATAAGCCAATTCAGGTATTTGTTCATTGATTGTGGCGCAATCTTGCTCATTACCCCAAATTAAATCAGAGGCATTGCTTTGGAAATCTGCTTGATCGGTCGGATATAATTGAAATCCATATAATTTATCATAATAAAGGATATTCGGAGTTAAAAAGATGGTGGCTGGAGCAGTGAAGAAATTCTCAAAAAAAGAGGCCACATTTATTAGAGTTTCGACTTGTTGTCTAGTGGTTACTTCAGAGAAATAATAATTAAAGAATAGATAGGCGAACATCAAAGCGAAAGTCAAGAAAATATAAAGGATAATTGGGGTTTTCGAAATAGGTCTAATGTTATGAAGGGAGAATTTATTTGATGTGATCGAATCGGCTTTTTTCTTCTTATTTTTCAATGATTTTTGCTTATGGAGACTATTATTCAATTGTTGTTCTTCTGGGCCTTGTAAAACCACGGTTTTTCTATTTAAGACTTTTTCAGGATAATTCAGATTGAGGAATTTATCATAAGGGTCTTCAAGAGAATCGCCTATTTGTTTGTTCAAAATAGCTTCATTAAAAGCCTCATTCTCGTTAATTCTTAAGAAAATATTCAGGAGTTTCATGAATTTTCGGGTCAAGATATAGAGTTGGCAGGTTTGAAGGACTTTTATCAGGAAAATCAGACAAAAAAAGGATATCATTAAGGATTCAACCTGTTGGGCTATATCATCATTATAATTAATGAATTCGGCTTCGATTTCAGAAGACACGTTACTATAGAAATTATTGAATAAAATGTAATTTACACTGATATAATAGACTTTTTCATAATCGACAATCGTGAGATCATCTTCCTTGATTTGATATATAAAGGTATTGACTTTCTCTAGAAAATCATTAAAAAGCAAGTATTCGACATCATTTTTATCGAAATCGGCTATTTGAAGATAATCATCAAGGATCATAGTTTGATAAAAGAATTGTATGTTTTTTTGGCTTTCAGAATCAAGTCTATTCTGAATATCTTGAAAAGTATCATCTAAAACTGTTTTATATAAGTTCTGATAAAGGGAAAAAGTGCTTTGATTTAAAACTCCTCGTCTCATGAATGCAAGATCCAATATAAAAGAATTCGCTATGGAATAAGAATCACAGATATTCGCATAATTCGATAAAGAATCCTGCAATGGGTTATAATAATTAGACATATATAAAAGACAAGAGTTATAAATGAACACACAATAGATTAAAACCATCAGGAATTCGATTATCTGTAAAATCCCGAAAGTCCTTATATTATTAGGCAAAACGCCTTGTATCAATCTTATCATGTTAAATATAGAGAAAGTCTTCTTTAAACTGCTTAAAGATGAGGCTTGAGAGCTTCTATCGACCACATTATAGATCTTTTCTAAAGAAGTCCTGATTTTATTTTGTTCAGGCTGGCATTTCTTTAATTCTTCGGATTCAATGGAATCAGAAACGGAATGTTTTTTCGATATTTGTCTTAATCTTTCTGATAATTCCACAGTTTCGCCTTTTAAAGTCCTGGGGGCTTCGAGACTATTGAAATTCTTAACTTCGCTTATAAGGGCTTGATCTTGATCGGCTTCGGTAGTGAATAACCTATTATTATTGAATTCATCTTCATATTTAATAGAGGAAGTCAAGCCTTCTTTATCTATTGATGGGCTCAATATCATGGGGGCTTTTTGATTATCCTTTAAAACCATGTTCTTCATTTGTTCAGAAAGACCATTGGATTTCTCTTCTTCAAAATTACTAGCAGATTTATTAACAGATAAAGTGAATTTCTTCGAAAAGACCATCTGATTTTCCAGAGGATCTTCTCTCAGACCTTCTGAACCTTGGTCGAAAACCTCGTTATTATTAAAGAGCGATTCATCAAATTTCATTATTTTATAAATAGTAAGAGATACATAGATCAATTCTTGATTTTTGAACTTAATTACTGAGAAATTTAGATTGAAAAACACTCGAAAACACAGGCATTTTTGATTATCTATGATTTTCTTTAAAACATCTATACTACTTAATTGCTTTTTCAGAAATTTCTGTTCCATTTCAGTCTTTGCAGAACTATTTATATTGCCCATAGTCGAGAAAAACAGACTTAGAAACCTTGAGGATTTGCTGTTATTATTCACACTGCCCTTTGATTTATTCGATTTATTCGATTTAATAGATCGACTTGAATGATGAGACTTTTCGATTTGTTCTTCTTTGACCTTTTCCCTTAAAATTTCAATTATCACATTAAAATTCACAGGAATCTTCATCACACAATTCAAATTCCTTAGAATTGTGTTTTTAATCCTATTATTATTTCCCTTCACTTTATCATTAGAATCGATATTTTCCTTGAAAATGTCCTCCAATCCTATCAGTAAACAGAAGAAATTCATCTCATCGATCAAATCATTTGCTTCCAAAGCATTTTGGAGAATTTGAACCCCTTGTAAAATATCAAGAAAGCCTCTAGTCATTCCTAATAAAAAGCCATCTTTATCCAATACGCAAATCTGTTCTGATTCGTATCCAACATTCAAAAGAGCAGCTTCGAAGACCAAATCATCCAATTTTTGGAAATTCTGACTTAAATAGATCTTGGTTGGAAAAAGACAGCCTTCTTTATCTATTGCGAAAGATTCAATGGTTTTCCTCCTTTTCTTATCCTTATTATCATTGATATAATTAGCCACGATATCATTATGAATTTCATTGATGAATTTCGGCATGAAAGTCTTGATGTTTTTAATATTCTTTAAATCCTCTAATGAATATTTGAAAAAACCGGCCAATTTTGTGGTTTTACAAGAATCCAATAATTTCCCATCTAATTTTAGGAAAGAACTCTGAACAATCACTAGTTTCTCATTAAAAAAACTATGACAATTTAAAATATTTTTCTCTAAAGTGAGTTCTCTTTTCATTATTTTCTCAAGTCTATCTTCAAATTGGACTCCTTCATTGATATTATTCAATATGACACAAGAAAAAATGCTATGGAATTTCAATAAGAAAA
>Ga0302186_10002826_pt1 | contig 13096 bp, 14 predicted proteins | sample II_Bog_E1_2_FD_198782 | JGI IMG/M metagenome (GOLD analysis project Ga0302186, IMG submission 198782) | Peat permafrost microbial communities from Stordalen Mire near Abisko, Sweden - II_Bog_E1_1 | ecosystem: Environmental > Terrestrial > Soil > Wetlands > Peat | place: Sweden: Abisko... | reverse complement strand
AATTGCATTTGCAATTTGTTTCGGTTCCATACTCGGACTCGAAAGAACGTTTGCAGGAAAGGGGGCTGGTATGAGAACGTATGCGATGGTTTCTCTTGGTTCAGCAATTTTTATTATTATTTCAGAAACAATTCTTTCTAGATTTCCTCTTGAAAGTCAAGCATCAGCTAATCCGCTGATTGTTGCGTCAGCGATTATTACTGGTATCGGTTTTATTGGTGCGGGGCTTATGATTTTTCGAGAGCAGCGTATTACCGGCCTTACCACCGCAGCAGGTTTGTGGGTTGCTGCTGCTTTAGGAATTGCTTCAGGGTATGGATTGTACAATCTTGTTATTATTTCAACCGTTGCTGGACTTATTGTGTTTACCGTTTTGTGGTTTTTAGAAACAAAATTGAAACGATTTTCTTATTACAAAAATAGTTTAAATGTTGCCGAGCAGATTGCCGAGCAGGCAGAATTAAATAAGTTGGATAGCAATTTGTAGTTAGAAAATTTATGATGATAAAACAAAAATACGAGAGATTATCTCGTATTTTTGTGGAGAGGGCGGGATTCGGCCATAGATATTTTTTGTTGCACAAAAAATTCCGCGACCCCACCACGCTCATCTCGGTTCGCTTTGCTCACAACGAGATTTCGCTCCGGCTTTCTCATCTACCATTCTCACGCACAGAAACTAAAAAAGTCTAGCTTTCGCTAGACTTTTTTAGTTTTGCGGAGAGCCTCGTGTTAGAACCTTTCCCCGACAAGCTCTGTAATGTTATTACTGATACTTTTATTTTATCACAACGACGCACCTCGTGCGCGCCAAAAAGTGACAAATGTTACAGTGACCATTCTATGAATATTTTTAATATTTATTTTATAATTCATTATGAAATTCCATCCATTTTTCATAGCCTCCGTAAGCATCAATGGACACAACCGGATTCCAGTATTCTCTATAGTGTTTGATTTTTCCAGATTCAAATTCAAAAAATGTTACATATTGTTGATTATATGTTGCCCCGTTACTTTTTAGATGTCCATTAATAGTTAGTTCAACAACTATTTTATTGGGGTCAAGCATGGGTGAAATTTTCAACTCTGCAACAGACTCAACAACTATACTTCGAGTAGTTGATGACATATACGTAAGTATATCTTGCTTACCACGATATATGGATGGTCGATTCTTTGGTGCAAAAGGAAATTCAAGAATAGCATCGTCTGCCCATAGGTTAATCCATTTATCCCAATCTTGGGCTTGTAAAAGTTTTAGATAAGATTGGGCTTTTTCCAGCGTTTGATTTCGCTGTTCTTCCGTTTTGTTAGTTTTATTTTCTGCCATAATATTTTATACTTTTTGATATTGTACTGGGCCTCTTTCTTTACACACCAATTCTGTTAGTTGGAGTATATTCTTTTACCGCAAAAATCGCAAACTGCACGGGTTGCATTTAGTGCTGAGTGGATTCTCGTGTGATTATGTTTGTATATAGTTTGATATATCTTATATACCGATCTGAGTGCAAAATTTATATAAAATCATAATTTCAATTAGGTACTTGGTCACTCTTATACTCCTATACTGAAACTTTGTTGCGGTGTGAGTCAGTTGCGAACCAGCTTGTTTCAAAATGGAGCCAAGGCGCTGGGCATTCCCGTCAGCGAAATGGCAGCGTTCACGAAAATCGGTGTGGACGTTGCTTACTTACAAAGAGATCTCATCGATTCTCGATGGGATGGCGACTGAGGGCTAATTCCTGAGCAATCTCTCTAGGAGAAAAAATGGAAAAGGTTGAAGGGCAACACCTTCATAAAATGGTAATTCCGGTTTGGTAAAACACTGATCTGCTTCGCCTGATCTGTGAAAAACAAACCTAAGAGAACAAGAACCTACCCCTTCCATTACAGCCCCCTGCGCAAGCTTGGGGCTGTTTTTTTATTTATTAATTTTATAAATAAAGTTTAGTGGGACAAGGTAAAAATAGTTTGACAAATAGCTATATTGTATGTTAATATATCTATGCAGTATCTTTGATACAACATCACTGTTTGAGATGAGCTTTTTGTGCCCTAGTTTAGGACATAGAAAGCTCGTCTCACAGAGACAAGACCGTACCACAGGGATCGTATTCCCAATTCTAGTCGCTCTCGAGATAATTTCAACAGAGCTAACAGAAAAAGGAGCAAGTCATGAAATGGTCAGAGATGCCTGCCGGAACAAAAAACGCAGCGGAGCAAAGATTTTGGGTTGCACTCGGCGACGATGCCGATAAGGTTGCAACCCGTATCAATACCGATTCCGGTTTTGTTGCTCGGTTAAGCGCATTTGCCGTCGACCCAGGATTTATGGACAAGAGTACGACCAGTTTGAACGAACAATGGTTGCGTGCTCGCAACATCATGGGCAAGAACTTTTTCGGCATCGAGGAAGCGATCAAATTCTTTGGGGTTAAGCCCTCGAAAAAGGATCTCGTCCATTTGGCCGAAATCCCATGGAGTGAGGAAGTTCTCACTTCATGCAAAAACACGCATGTCCTCGTCGCCGTCTTCCAGTTGTCCATCCTCGACATCCGTGGCAAGGTCGACAAGTCGATCTTTTACAGCCACAAGGATGCCTGGTATAACAACCAGAAGTTCGCGAAAGATAAGGGCGTGGTCGGTTGGAAATTGGTTCGAAAGGAACCCATCGCCAACTCGACGAACAAAACGTGGAACGATCAACAGGCGCTCCTTTCGAAAGATGAGGAAACGCCCAAGGCCCAAGTGATGGTTTACACCATCGTTGGACACTTCCTCGCTACTGGCGAGAGGTTGTTTGAAAACGTTTACGTTCGTTGTTCGGATATCGACTCGGACGGCCTCCGCGTCCGCGTCGGCGACTTCGCTTCGCGGGGTCTCCGCGTCCGCTTCTGCTCGGATGACGACCGTGACGGCCACCTCGGGTTGTCGTCTGCCCGGAAGTAAGTAGTGAAACTTGATTTCTTGAGGACTTGTTCCTCTTGAAAACTTGAGCTCGCGCAATTTTTTCTTCTCATGAATAATGAAAAAGAAAGAGATGCGCGGGCTCTTTCTTTTTATATAAAAACGTGTAGAATATTTTCATCTTGCTCATGAAGTTTGGATTACGGTTCAAGCTCGCGGGATATCAAAATTTTTGTTTTCAAAAAGACCTGAAAACATAAGGGTCACGAGCTAGCTCGTGTCTGCGGAGAGGGCGAGAGTTTCGATTCTTACAGAATCTGTACACCTTTTCTATTTTATATTCGTGATTACACTCTATAAAATTATCAAAGGTTTTCGAATCCCGCACGCAAGCAAAAACTTTTGCTTGCTCCTCTCCGCTCAACAAAATAACCGCCTTATAGCGGTATTTTGTACGAGCGGTGATGTCGGGTTAAGTGCTTGCACATCCAATCCTTGTAAGGGTATTTTAGCACATTTACGCGTACTCGATTGAGGTACGTGAGTCTGACTCCATTTATTGCAACATATAGCTTATTTTCCAAAAATGGGACGAATGGGACACCCGTTTGAACATCCATAAAATTTTCCAAACTTTCCGGTTCTCTCTACCAACTCGCTACCGTCATCAGATCAAATAGAAAAAGCTAAAAGAAAAATTATGGAAGGAAAAATTATAGATTTCCCTATAGATCCCGAAGATATTAAACACATACACCCAGTCGTTGTGACTTACGATCCTGTACCAATGTTTGGAAAGGTACAAAAATTCATAAGGCAAAAAGTGCAAGAAGGTGGTCATCTAAATAATTCTATTTTTGCTCCTTTTGAAATTATAAATATCACTGATTTAGAAGAGATTATGGATTCAGCGAATACTCATACATTTATTGATCTACTCAAAGAAAAAAATTTAAGCAATAACTTAGATGCCAGCGAAGCAGATTTCCATAATTTTTTCTGTAATTTTTTGACCATACATGAGGTTATATCAAATGGATGGCAAAGAGAACAAACAGACGCTTTCTTTAAAAATAGCCTTGAGCCAAGTTTTAACTTCCGTAAATAAAGGTACTCGAGTCACACCGATACTTTATCCTTGTTGCGGTGTGTATTGGACGAAGTTCGAATGTATTTCGGACAAAATCCGCAGGATTTTGACGACTAATCGCACGCGCGGAGCGCGTAGTGGCTCTAAACCTCTCCGTACGCTCCGATTGCGTGGTGATGCGAACCAATGCGCCTCGGACACGCTCGCGGACTCGCGTGTGCAAAAACCAAAAAATTTCCTTGCATTTTTCTCGCGTCTCCTCCCCCCACCCCTCCGCCGCGAAGCGGAAAAAGAAATGGAAAGGAAATTTTTGGTTTTGCTTCGCCGTTTCAGTCTCCGAAAAGAGCAATCTTATTTTAACATTTTTGTTTGCTCTTTTCTCCGCCCTCACGGCGACCGAGGCGCTCCCGTATCCGCGTTTGGTGGTAGCTCTAAACTCTGTGACTTCGACGACGGAAGTACCAATTCATCAAAGTGGAGCCTCGCCATACAAAATTCTTTAAGGAATGGCGAGGCGCAATATCTGTATGTGTTTGCCCCACCCTCCCGTGCGCACACATAATCCCCGCCGTTTTAGGAAAAATTATAAAACGGCGGGGATTGCTCCCTTAACGACTTATTAAAATACCAATTCTGATACTCTCCAATAATTCTTTCAAATCAGTTGCGGCGAGAATATCATCTATATCAGGCCATTTTGTGTATGCTTTTCCCATGTGTGCAATATTATTATGTCGTGCCTTAATCGCCGCAACTGTTATAGGATGTTTCTCTAAGTTATCAATAGCATCGCCATGAAAATATTTTTTAAGCGAATGAATATCTTTGCGCTTGTCAAAAAGGTTCGCTATGCGAACACAAAAACTATCTCTCGTAGTGCCGACCAAAGCAAGCACAGTTTCTGGGCGCAAAATTAAATTTCCTCTTTCCAAAAGATTCATTCCGCGAATTTGCGTATGAAGTCTATTAACCTCATCTAATGCGGCTAACGCCGCAGAACATTCAGTTAGAGAAAATAAAACTGATTGAAGCGGTAGTCTTTCTTTTTTCAAAGATTGAACCATCATTTTATTTTCCCAGTCGCTTGCAACGCTTGTACAATTTCGGAAAATGTTGCCTCTCTACCTTTCATTTTTGTTATGTAATCTTTCAAATCCGCAACCTCCTTCTGTTTTGCAGAGTCGTTTGCTTCATAAGCAGTAATGACTGCCTCAGCGCTAGATTCTCTTTGGCTAATATCTTGAGTGGGTATCACATAGAAAATCACAGCATTTTCTCCTCCACAATTTTTCATTCCAGAGATAAGCCATGAAAAATAAGAAACTGTGACTTGGACTTTCTGTTCTGATAACTGTTCAAGTTGCGAATATACTTGCGGGTCATCAACACAATATGCGTCCTCCTGTGAACTTTGAGGGTCAGTTTTTAGATAAGCTCTAAAAGTCTTGAAAAAGATGCCTGTACGCTCAACAGAAGTTATATAGCCAGTATGTTCACCGTCCGCAGTTTCCTTATGCCAACCAAAAATTGGAAGATAGAGAACGGCTCCTAAAATTATTATTGCGATGATTATTTTTTTCATATAATCTATTTTTTCTTGCCAAAAATAATATATAGAATTGATCTATAAATGATTGCACTCCAAAAGATAACCCAAAGAGTTGCCGCCAATATAGGAACAATAACCCAAAGACCGATATCGGCTAGAATAAGTCCAAAATTGGTATCTCGTATTACTTTTATATGAGCAAGATTTTTTAGAGCTTCTTGATATTGAGTATATGCAGGGTCTGTTGCTTCATCTGCCGATATCCTAGACATCTCATCTCTTATGCAAGAAATATCGCTTGGAGTTAGTTTGTAGCCAATAGGCTTAGGAACAGATGGGATGGGACAATTGTAATAAGAGTTGTCAAAATATTTTTGTACTCCAAATTGGATTTGCAAATTTGTATCCGCTATTTTGTAGAGTCCTTCATATCGTAGTGAATCTGCTGGAGAAATATCAACGCCGTCACATTTAATTAGGAGGCGTGTATCAATATCGCCAGAAAAATCGAGAGACTCTTTGCATGGCAATTCTTTTCCTTTTGCTGTTTGATAATTTTGCTCTAAACTAAACGCGACTGGTTTATAAGTAACCCAAGTATGGTCGGAACTATCAACATTTAAAAGAACTGCAAATACTAGTACAACCAAAGCGGAGCCAAAAAGAAGAACCGAAAATAAACGATGCCACCATTTATTTTCTGTTTCAGACCTACGAACTAGCAAAAAATTAAGTAATTTTTTCATGTTATTTAATAAAGTGGTTAATGTCCTTTTTATATACCTTTGCAAACTCTGCTAATTCTACCGCATCAACTCCGCGCTCGCCTCGTTCAATCTTGGAAACATACGCTTGAGGTTTCTTCAATAGTTTTCCTGCCTCTACTTGCGTTAAACCTGCCTCTTGGCGAGCGGAACGGAGTTTTGCGGTAAGTTTTTGATATTTTGCTTGGTATTTCTTCGACATATAGATATTAACATAATATAGTCGAAAGTGGAATATACCATTTTAGATTATTGTGATAAACTGAATTTGGTGACGGCGAAGCAAAACCAAAAAATTTCCTTTCCATTTCTTTTTCCGCTTCGCGGCGGAGGGGTGGGGGGAGGAGGCGCGAGAAAAATGCAAGGAAATTTTTTGGTTTTTGCACACGCGAGTCCGCGAGCGTGTCCGAGGCGCATTGGTTCGCATCACCACGCAATCGGAGCGTGCGAGGCAGTTTCAAGTCACCACGCGCTCCGCGCGTGCGAAGTGGGTTCGCGCAAAGGTTAATACATCACCGCAGAAAGAAACTTCCGAATCCGAAAGGTGGGAAGAAACCCGCGCCGAAGGCGCGGGAGTGGGCAAAAGAGCCCGTCGCTTCGCGACGAATTGGGACGGGGCGGGCGTGGCGAAATGCGCGGATTTGTCCTTGTTTCATATCTAAAAACTATTTATATGTCCAAACCAAAATATTTTCTATACGCGCGTAAGAGTACCGAAGATGACGACCGACAAGTGATGTCTATTGAGGCACAGCTTTTTGAACTGCGAGAATTGGCGCGTAAAGAAAATCTTGAAATTCTTGAGGAATTTCAAGAGTCGAAAAGCGCAAAGACACCGGGGCGCGAGGTGTTCGGCGAAATGTTTGCGAAAATTGAAAAGTTAGATGGTGTCGGCATATTGGCGTGGCATCCCGACCGCCTCGCGCGTAACAGTATTGACGGTGGCAGGGTTATTTACGCCGTAGACACTCGCAAGGTTGTGTCTTTGCGCTTTCCGACATTTTGGTTTGAACCAACCCCGCAAGGGCTCTTTATGTTGCAAGTGGCGTTCGGGCAATCTAAATATTATTCTGATAATCTATCTGACAATATCAAGCGCGGCGTCCGCCAAAAATTGCGACGAGGCGAATGGTTGAATCTTGCTCCCTTTGGCTACACCAATAATCCGAAGGTAAGAAATATTGAGCCTCATCCTACAAATGCTCGCGTGGTTACTCTAGCGTTTCAAGAATACGCCAAAGGGTCGCATACTTTTATATCGCTCGCGCAATTTTTGGCGGACTTGAATGTGGTGACTCGAAACGGAACGCCACTTGCCAAAGTTTCCATCAAACGACTTTTGACACATCGTGCCTATCTCGGCTTCGTCAAACATGGTGACGAATGGTTTGATGGAAACTTTGAGCCAATTGTAACTTCCGCATTGTTTGAGTCCGTGCAGAAAGTATTGCAAACGAAAGAAAGGCCGCGCAAAAGGAAAATCAAGCATGATTTTCCTTTCACTGGACTTTTTCGATGCGCCGAATGTGGCAGTATGATTTCCGCGCAGTGGGCGACTGGAAAATCTGGTGGTCGTTATCGCTATTATCGGTGCTCGAAAAAGCGCGGCCACTGTTCGCAAGCGTATTTGCAGGAAAGCGAACTTACGCGACAAATCTGTGCACGGCTTCAAACAATCTCGCTTTGCGATCGCTATACAAGTTGGATGTTGGACAAAGTGAAAATGTGGGAGCGCGAGGAAATTGGAGCGTCGCAAAGCGAGGTTCAAAATCTTTCCGACGGAATCAAAGCGAACGAGGAGCGCATGGAAAAACTGCTCTCGGCGTATTTGGATGGTGATGTACCGAAAGAGATTTATCTAAAACGAAAAGATGTTCTCATGCGCTCTCTCGCCGCTTTGAAGGAACAAATGAAAGATTTTGAACGCGGAAGAAACAATTGGGTCGAACCCTTGCGGGAATGGATTTTAGATATGAAACAAGCCAATTTTTTGTCCTCCTCCTCTGATTTGTACCAAATCAAGTCGTTCGTCCAAAAAATCGGAACGAACCCGCTGGTTCGTGACAAATCCGCGCATTTCGCCACGCCCGCCCCGTCCCAATTCGTCGCGAAGCGACGGGCTCTTTTGCCCACTCCCGCGCCTTCGGCGCGGGTTTCTTCCCACCTTTCGGATTCGGAAGTTTCTTTCTGCGGAGAGGGCGGGATTCGAACCCGCGGAACCGTTTAAAGGGTTCACTTCTTTAGCAAAGAAGCACATTAGACCACTCTGACACCTCTCCGTATTTTTTGAAAAGCATATTCTACGAACCCCAAAAGATTAACACATTATAGTTGTTTTTTCTAGTTTTTAATGCGCAATTGCAAATCCGATTACTTTTTTTGCTCCCGCCTCGCGCAGAGTTTTTGCAGCCTCGCGCATTGTGGTACCGGTTGTAATCACATCGTCTATGAGGATAATGTTTCTTCCTTTCACTAGGCCTGCGTTCGCTTTGAAACTTCCTTTTAAATTTTTTAAGCGATCTGTTTTATTTTTCAGCTTTGCTTGGTGTGGCGTTTCCCGTATCTTTGAAAGCACATGAAAATGTACTTCAAAATTTTTTCCGCCATCATATTTGGCAAGCTCTTTCACGATCAATGCACATTGATTAAATCCACGTTCTCGAATTGTTCGAGTGCTCGTCGGTATTGGTATTACGAGTGGAGTTTGAAAATCGGCAAAAGCCATTTCGCTCGATAATTCCTCCAAAATATATTCGTAGAGAAATTTTGAAAATTTCGCCACAATTTTTTTATTGCCTCGATATTTTATTTCCCAGATTGCTTTTCGCGCGAGGGGATTTTTGTAATAGAATAATGCTTTGTATTTTGTATCAGATGTTTCATTGGCTGGTTCAATGTGTGACAAAATATCTTCATCGCTCATCAGCTCCATTTTGATTGTATGTGCATCTCGAGGTAAAATAAAAGAAATGAGGTTTTCAAATATGTTTTTCAATTTTTCCATGACAAATGTTTTTTGATATATGATTATGGTATAATACCATCATATATTTTGATTGTAAGTTTTATTTTGATATTTGATTCACGATGAATAACCCTTTTGCAAATTTATTCAGTTCCTTCACGGCTTCGAAAAGCGTAAGTGTACTTGGTATTGATATCGGATCGTCGTCAATCAAAGTTGTGCAATTGAAAAAAAAGGGCGGAAAGGCGGTGCTTGAAACATATGGTGAGGTTGCGCTCGGTCCATATGCGAATACCGATGTGGGAAGATCTGCCGTACTTCCAACAGACAAGCTTGCTGAAGTGGTGCGCGATTTGCTCAAAGAATCAAATACGACAACAAAAAATAGCGGACTTTCTATTTCGATTGGCGCAAGCTTTGTTGTTTTTATTGAAATACCAACAGCAAATGAAAGAGAGTTCGCAGAAATGGTGCCGATAGAAGCTCGAAAATATATTCCCGTGCCAATTTCGGAAGTGACACTCGATTGGTGGGCGATGCCAAAAGACGAAAGCACGGTATCAGAATTTCAAAACGGCAAGCGCGTTGAGGATAATAAAAATACCGAAATTTTACTTGTTGTTATTCACAATGATGCACTCACAAAAAATAAAGATATTCAAAAGCTTGTACCGCTCGATGTCACATTTTCTGAGGTTGAGATTTTTAGCAGTATTCGTGCATGTCTTGAACCTGGAATTGCTCCGCAAATGATTATGGATTTTGGTGCAGGTTCCACAAAAATGTTTATTGTAGAAAAGGGAATACTCAAAGCCTCACATGTGATTAATCGCGGTTCTCAGGATATTACTCTTTCGATTTCAAAATCAATGTCCATTTCTTTTGATGAAGCGGAAAAAATAAAACGTGAACATGGTATTTTGGATACAAGTGGCAGTGTGCAATTGAGCGAAGTATCTTCGGTAAGCGTGGATTATGTGTTTGCTGAAGCGGGAAGATTTGTTACGAGTTATTACAAAAAATCAGGTAAAAAAATTAGCAGAATTGTATTGACTGGTGGCGGAGCGCTTTTGAAGGGTCTTGCTGAAAAAGCCAAAAGTTCATTTGAGACACCTGTAGAAGTTGCGGATCCATTCTCTAAAATTGATTATCCTGCATTTCTGCAAGATATTTTGAAAACCGCAGGACCAGAATTTACTGTTGCGATTGGTCTTGCAATCAGGAAACTTCAGGAAATTTGATTTTTACGCCACAAAAATCACGTCAAAGAATACATAAAATGGGTACCATTTTTGTATTTTTCGACACAGATTTTCCACCCCAAGGTAAATCATGTCTGATTTTTGCACAACATTCATTAGTCAACAGTTTCTGATTGTATTGTTTTCATTTTTTAATGTATAATATGATTTAGTATGGCAGAAACAAAGTTTCAAACATCTTTTATTCCCAAAAAACCGCTCATGCAAGAGGGGACGGGAAGCAAAACGGGTATGAGTATATTTCTCCTCATCTCGATACTTATTTTTCTTGCTTCAATTGGTATTGCGGGCTATGTATTTTTGGAGAATAAATTTCTTGCGCAACAAATTACGACAGAGCAACAGACTATTACAAAAAATCAAAGCAGTTTTGATACCGCGACCATCGATAATATCGTCGAGCTCAATTCTCGCATTACTGTTGCTCAAACGCTTTTAAATAATCACATTGCCGTTTCTCCGATTTTTGCTTTTTTTCAGAAAACAACATTACAAAACGTACGATTCAAGGATTTTACATTCAGTTCTTCTGGAAAAGATTCCAACGGGAATTCAGTTGTCGCCGTTACCATGTCTGGTCAGGCGCGTGATTTTGAAACGGTTGCATCTCAAGCGGATGAATTTGGTTTGCCGGATTGGAAAAATATTATTACCCAACCGAAAATTTCAAATCTCGTTTTAAATTCAGATGGAAGCGTTTCGTTTACCTTTTCTGCAATGGTCGTTCCCGCATTTTTATCGTACGCAAATACGCAGAGTAGTAATGCATCAGTAACACAATAATTTTATGGATTTTATTATACCAATCATTTTAATCATTTCTTCGCTTGGCGTATTTTTTGGATATGTCGATCCGAATTATCGTGGAACTCCGAATCCAAATTCCACCGATTATTCAACATACAGCACCACCGCCCTGCAAGCCGAGTTTGCAAAATATCAAAGTATTGCACAAAGTTCAAACACGATTGTTGCTCAGAGAAATGATTTGATTGCAAAAGAAAATACTATCAGTACCGACGATCAAGCACGCCTTGAGAAACTTCTTCCTTCAAATATTGATAACATTCGCCTTATTATCGAAATTAGTCAGATTGCTCAAAATAGAAATCTTGTCGCAAAAAATATTTCAGTATCTGATACGGGCATAGACTCAAGTTCAAATGGTTCTATTGGTGCAAATAGCGCATCATACGGCACACTTTCTTTGAAATTTACTGTAAATGCATCATATAATAATTTTATCAATTTATTGCAGGATTTGGAAAACAATTTGCGCTTGGTCGATATTACCAATATCAGTTTCACTTCGACCGACAACGGTTTTTATGATTTTAATGTGACATTAAATACCTATTGGTTAAAATAATATTATGAACACAAAGAACATTATCGTCGTAATCGTGCTCCTCATTGTCGGATTTATCGCCTTCCAATATTTAACTGGATCAAATACAAACAGCACAAGCTCTCTTTCGGTGGATGGAAATACAACCAATTCTACGGACGCACAACAAATTTATTCATTGCTTCAAGAAATGGCACAGGTGAAGCTCGATGATTCGATTTTTTCAAAACCGGTTTTCCAAAACTTAAAAGACAATAGTGTAACATTTGCTCCAGAGGCAGCTGGACGGAACAATCCCTTTTCTCCTATTGGCTCTGATCTTCTATCAAGTACGCCAACTGCCACAACAACAAAATAATTTTTTATGAATATATTAGAAATATTGGTAAATAAAAATATCATCAGTAAAAATGATAGTGCGACTCTAGAAAAAAAAGCTGCTGCATCGGGAAAAAACATTGAAGATGTTTTGGAAGAAAGTGGCGTATCGGCGGACAAAATTCTCGATGCGAAAGGTGAGTATTATGATATTCCAACTCAGAATCTTGAGGGGCGCGAGGTTCCATTTTCCGTATTAAAATCGGTGTCTGAAGATGCAGCGTCACATTATCATTTTGTGCCACTTGATTTAAAAGATGGAACACTTGAGATCGGCGTTGTAGATCCAGAAAATATCGAAGCGCGTGATGCGATTTCTTTTATTGTGGGCAAACTTAATATTCCATACAAAATATTTATTATTTCTGAAAAAGATTTTGATAAAATTTTACAGAGCTACAAAGGCATGTCCGGTGAAGTTTCAAAAGCGTTGACCGAGCTTGAGACTGAGTTTTCAAGTGATACCGATGGGGTTGAGATCATGAAAAATAGTAAAACATCGGCTGATGGGCAAGGGGAGCCGAAGATTATTGAAGATGCTCCGGTGACAAAGATTGTCGCGACAATTCTTCGGTATGCAACCGAAGGAAATGCATCAGATGTTCACATCGAACACATGAAAGATAAAATTCGTGTTCGTTTTCGAGTTGATGGCGTACTCAATACATCATTGGTTTTGCCTGTTGAAGTACATCAAGCTGTTGTTGCGCGAATTAAAATCCTTTCAAACATGCGTCTTGATGAAAAAAGAAAACCGCAAGATGGGCGTTTTTCTGCAAAGATTGAAGGACGAAAAATTGATTTTCGTGTTTCGACATTCCCTACAT
>Ga0302186_10002825_pt1 | contig 13096 bp, 19 predicted proteins | sample II_Bog_E1_2_FD_198782 | JGI IMG/M metagenome (GOLD analysis project Ga0302186, IMG submission 198782) | Peat permafrost microbial communities from Stordalen Mire near Abisko, Sweden - II_Bog_E1_1 | ecosystem: Environmental > Terrestrial > Soil > Wetlands > Peat | place: Sweden: Abisko... | reverse complement strand
TATTTTTTTTTTAGTCTGTATGACTTTACATTTTTGAAATATATACTTTCCTTTGCTTTCATTTTGTATTATTTTTTTTTCCTTATTAAATAACAAAAACTAGTTTTAGAAAAATTTATGAAAAAATCTTCTTTTTTTTTAAATTATTTTTTTCCTTTCTGATTCAGCAGGTTTTGATACAAATTCGCTGGATTTTGTCCTAATCCTCCCAAATCATTCTTACCCTTTAAAAAGTTGCTCTCCTGCCCATTTTTCAAATTTTTGCTTTGATCCGATATGCCACCAAAATTCTGTTTCGAATTGGGTGTGGCCTGTCCTTTTGGAGATCCAGAATTCTCGGCAAAAATATTTTTGCTATTGATAGTTCCTGTGAAAGCATCATTATTATTAGAAAATTTATTGGCTAAGGTATAATTAGCAGGTGGCTTGTTGTTGTTTTGGGGGACATTTTGATATATTTGTGGGGTTTTTTTCTGAAGTAATATGTGTTCTTGTTGCAATTGTTTGATTTGATCTTGTAATTTGATCGTTTGATTCGGATTGCCTTGGCCTCCAGCCTTGGGACTTCCTTTATTAGTCATAATGTTGGTTTCTTCCTTGTTATTTCCGAATTTTATCGGGAGATTGAACTTATTCAATAAAGCATTAGTGTTCTGTATGGGATTCATTTGTATTTGTGCAGGGTTCTCTTTGGGTGAATTGGATCTTGCGAACAGGGCTTGTAATTTTGGGTTTAAAACTGTTTTTTGGGATGGGTTTTTGTCGGTTTGTGTGGGAATGACCATCTTTTCTTTAATCAGAGTCCTTTCCTGTTCCTTGACTATTCCACTATTATTAGGCATAACATTGTTTTTCATTTTGAGGAAAGAGTTATTTTCCTGGGTGTTTGCTGGTGGGTTGGCTTGAGGCTTTATTTCTGGTTGTTGTTTTTCTTCTTCTTTAGGGGGTGGTAATAAAGGATCTGATCCTCTTCTTTCGAAATCTGCTAGATTAACCTTAAGGTATTTATAGTAAAGAATGTTTGATGAATAGTTACCAAGACTTTCTTTCCTTGGGTCATGTTTTCCTCCAGATTTTCCAAAGCCTGCTTCAAATGTGACCTTTGGTTTTCCACATCTTTTTTGAAAGTATAACCAATGAATTCAATGTCTTGCTAAAACGAAATAGTTACAATAAATATTTAGATTTGAACTACCTGTCTATTGTTCTTTTTCCCTTTTTTTTGCTTATCCTCAGTCAACCACGGTTCTTCCTCCTCGAATTTATCGAAATTGCAAGTATCGATCTCACTTTTCACCTATCATTCTTAAATATCTAAATTTATGAGTAAAAGTCACCTCAGGTTGATAAGGAGCTTTTTTTTCTCTGATTCTTCTCCAATCAATTCCGAAAAAAAATGGATGTGCTTTAATTTCCTCCACTCCATTGATGCCTAATCTCTCATTAGAATCAGCGATTAATCTCCTGATCAAATCAATTGCTGAGGGACTCAATTTGGCTTCCGGGGGTATCGCGAAGGTTTTTTTCCATTGGAGGATTTTCTGGCATGTAGATGATGGATCTTCTGAGAAAAATGGTGGGTACCCCACCAACATCTCAAAGAGAATCACTCCCAAAGACCACCAATCGACCGTTTCATTATATCCTCCTTGAATAAAGACCTCAGGAGCGATATAATCTGGAGTTCCCACAGTCGAAAAGGCCAACTAAACCGAAAAAAATTTTTATAAATAAAAAAGTTTTAATGGAATTTGACCTGTCGGTTTCTTTTGTAGGGGGTCTGTTGTTTTTTGATGTTGTCCAAATTGGTGAGTTTGGCGTTTATTTCATCGGTTTCCTTCTTCTTGCCGAAATCTAATCTCGGACGAATTTCCTGGAAAACAGAAGATACAATAATATAACTTTTTGTTAGGATTTACCGCTCTCTTGCATAAGCCGAAATCTGACAATTTGATATGACCAGTGACATCAAGTAGGATGTTATCGGGCTTCAAGTCTCTATGGATATAATTCATCTTATGAACAGCATCCACAGCCAAAATCTATGAAAAAAACATTAATTTTTATTGAAAAACACCATTTATTACACATTCTGCGATGTAAAACTTCGCTTCTTCCTCTAAAAGTATATCCTTCTTCATTAAATAGGTCATTAGATCTCCTCCAGGCAAATATTCCATCACCAAATAAAGGAATTTCTCATCCTGGAAAGAACATATCAGATCCACTATCCAGGGCAAATTCGAATTCACCAGAACATCACGTTCAGCTCTGACGTGCCCCACCTGATTTTTGAAGAGCATTTCTGATTTCTTCATTTTTTTTATCGCCACAATCTCACAAGTGTCCTTGCTTCGACATAATCTCACCTCACCAAACGCACCTCTTCCAATTATTGACAAAGAATCGAAATTTTTGGCTGTTAGTTTCTGACGCCTTATAGAAAAAAATCCCATTTGAATATTAAATGAAGAATTAGTTACTTTTTCCTTAATAGTTCAGATTCCTTTTGAATGATATCATGCTTGATGATTTCCTTTTCGCTGCTGCTCAGTTGCATATTTTCCATCCTTTTCAACAATAACTCCCAATCTTCTTTTTTCTCCTTATCATCTTGTTTCAATTTGGTGTATTTTCCTATTTTTTTGTTTTTAAATATCCATTTTAGTTCAAAATATTCTCGAAATTTAACTTTCAATGAACAATTTGCACGCTTCCGCTCGTTCTTTGGTCTGTTGGGAAATTTGAATTTCTTTTTTCGTTGGGGGGTTGGCAGGCTGTTGTTGGTTCGTCGGAGCTGTGGATTGTTGTACCTGATCTTTGTTCGGAGGAAGCTCAGGAACGATGTTTTTGTTTTCTGGGAGGTCGTAATCTTCGTAGTTAATTTTTGCCCCTTTATTTTGTGTCTTTTTTAAATCCATTCTCCAGTTTGAATTTTTGTTTTTTGTTTTTTTAACTTTGATATTAAATTTTTCCTTAATTATAAACTATCTGAAAAGAAACTTTATTAATAATCCAAAGAAATTTTCATCTTTTTTATCAAGTTTAGCTCTTGATATTCCTATTTTTTGAATTGTGAAAAATATGTAAATATTATAATTTTTGAGCTAAATTTTGACATTTATTAAGAAATTTTTTCAAAAATTATAATTTTGAGCTAATTTTTGAGTTTTTTTAAGCATCTATTTTAATATAACTCAAAAGTTCTGTTAATTCTTTTTTCATCATTAAAAAACGTTGAGGGCATCATTCGTTCCAACTTCCAATGATGCAAGTTGTCTCATTTTGATTTTTTTTTTCTCGGTTTAAATCTAATTTTTATCCGAGTCAATTGAAGAAAAATTACTCCGAAGAAATAATATAAAGTGATTTTCTATATACAAAAAATTAATCATCATGTCTCAGGTTAAAAACAACCCTTCTTATTCAAACAGTCTATCTTCTCTTCATCAATCCGCCGTGAAAACCCTGCCATCCGAGCCATTGATCCTACTCAAAGATAAAAAAAAATCCACCTTTTATAGTTTCATGTGTTGCTTTTGTGTTCCAAACAATACCATTACCAAGAAAATAGCTAACAAAAGTTCCTTTGTAAAAGTGAAAACCGAATCAAACGACATCATCACGCATTACAATAACACAAGTGTCTATGGAGAGAACTCGAAAATCGATGAGAATATCTCAAAATCCACAAATTTCATCAAAACGATGAAAACTAAGTCAAATTTCGCAATAAACGAAATAATGACTCCAACAGAACAAAAATCCAAAAGAAACAGGCAATTCAACCTGAGAAATAGTCAATTTCTGAAGAAAAATAGAAGTGAGGAGAACCTGGCCAAGATCATTTTATCTACTTTCCCAAAAAATCAACTTTATTTTCTAAAATTTGGTGATAAATACCTTTTGGGAAGGAACCTACATTGGCATTTCAAAAATCCTCACAATTTCAGTCAGAATTTCAGCATTTGTAGTAAAACCAAATTTTAAAAAATGTTATATAATGAATAATTTGAAAGGTGAAGAGAAGTCTCATCAAACTGATGTCTTTTCTCTTAAAAAGAAATGTTTCAAATTTGATAGTGAAAGCATCATTGTAAGCGACCCTGAATACGTGAGCCGACGTCTGGCAAAGAAATTGAAAAATTATCAAACAATAGTTGAATTTGGTTGCGGAGTCGGGAACCTCACAATCAATGTAAAAATAAAAAAATTATATTGTCTTTTTTTATAGTTTAAATTTAAATAATTTTGGCCAAAAATGTAAAAGTTATTAATTTTATTAAAAGCTAGCCAAGAAATGTGGGCTTGTTTATGGAATTGATCATCATCATAATAAATTGAGCTATGCTGAATATAATGTGAAAATGTCTGGTATGAGAGATAAAGTAATTTTGACTGAAGGCAATTCATTAAGACATGTGAAAGTGAAGCCTGATTTGATTTTCCTAAATCCAGAATGGGAAATGAAGAATAAATTCCTCATGGAATCTCATTTGGTCAGCTTCCAAAATATGAGTCCTGATATCTTCTCTCTAATGGAAGATAGCTTTAAACTCTGCCAAAATATCGTGATTGTTCTTCCAAAATGCATAAATATTAATGAATTCGCCTATATTCTATCTAAAATGGAAGAGAAAAATTTAATGTTTCCTTTATTTTAACCATTTTTTATTTTAATTATAATAAAATTTTTGTAGAAAAGGAGATAAATATTCCATGGAATTTGAATATATCCATATTAACAATAAACTCTGGAAAATATATGCCTTTATCGGTCTTCCAAACACTGTATAAAAATAATTTATCTTAATATAATGAATAATGTTTTTAATTTTAGATTACTCATCATGAAGAAATTGAATTCGTTTCAAGTCATCTTAACGAAGATATCGATTGTGACGTCCTTTTTAAAGAAAACACAACTCTCTTAAAACAAATCGACTCCCGTTTGGGCATGAGAACCATTATGAAGATTCTCCCAGAGATTCTCTCCAAAGAAAACGGCCATAATAAAACCTTAACATTTTTCCAAAAATTCCTCGATGACTTAAAATACAAAAACCTTCTATCAAATTGCGAAATGAGCGAATTATTGGTTTGGAAACCACTTGAAAAGACCAAGAAAAACATGCATCAAAGGGCTAATTTCAAGGAAGTTAACACTAATGTTTCAAGAAATCAAAGTTCTTTAACTCTGTTGAAGAAATCAGAATCAAAACAAATGGTATATCAAGAAGACCCGGATTATTGCCAATCTGAATATTCAAGTGCTTCTTATAGTCAGAATGATTCAGAGAATGATAATAATAGAGAATCTTTAATAAGAAAGAAGAATTATAAGAGTTTCAAAATGGATGGAATTCCACATGCTTCTAGACAAAAAGCTCGAATTTCTTTTAGCTAAATTATCATATTATAGAAATTTTTTACTTAGTTAGTGTGAAAAAATTATATAATTAATGATAAAGTTTATAACACATTATTTTAATGGATTCATTGTTTCTTTGTTAAATATAATTTTTTTTCAATTTTAATGTTTTTTTAATGATCATTTTTTTTATATTTAAAAAGAAATTACTTAATTAAAAAAATGGGCCAGAAAGCGTCAAAGGAAAAAAAAGAAGATGGTCTACGAAAATTTTTCGAAATCCACGAAATCGAATTTCTGAGGAAAAAATTCGCAGATGCAGCCATTGATTCTAATGGGTATCACTTTTTATATATCCATAAATAAGTATATTCAGAGCTATTAAAGAAAATTAGTGCTTGTGGAAAAGAATTTCGTGGCTTTTTTCGAAGAAAATAAAACATTGGGCAAAAACATTTTCGACTTTTTTCTTGATGTGACTGATAAAAATCAAGAAATGGCTTTAGATTTCGATTCCTATTGCCAAGGAGGTAATATAATTTGATATGACATATTGATTTTTTGTAGTCAAAATGTTAATAAAGGACAATTACGATAATCAAAACCCAATTTCCGAGAAGTTCAACGCTGAGAAGATTGAAATGTTGTTTTTGATTTTGTTGAAATGCAAGGATTTTCAAGAAAAAAATCAAATTGTTCTTGATTCGAATCAAGTGACTCTATTGCTCGAGGTATTTTAACACATATAATAGAAAAATGACCTAAAATCCACTGATAAGTCTATCCTTTTAATCTTTTTACCCGAAATGAAACCAAATGAAGATCAATTTCTAAGCAATTTGACTCAATCTTTTTTAGGTGAGTTGTTGTTTTTTTGATATTTTAAATATTTCTTTAGAAATTCAATCATCTATAACCTTCTCGAAATTCGTCTCCAAACTTAAAGCTGAATTCATTTATCTCAACAAATTCGCTCGATTATATTTCTCCAAAAAACTCCTCCATTCTGATAATTACATCATAGAACTTCCCAAACTTCTTGATTCTTCATCAATTTTAACACAAAAAACATTGGTTTTGTTTATGTTGACAAACGATTCCTTCCATTCGTTATCAGCTATGCCTTTATTATACTCACCAGCAAAAGGCTCAAGTTTTAATAGACTGACATATGCGATTTTGGGCTATGAAGGGCCCACCATAATTTTAATAAGACATATGGAGAAAAATGATCGGGAAAACCAAAATAAAGATACTCCTTATATATTAGGAGCTTATTCCAAAATGCCATGGAAGGAAGAATTGGGTTATATAGGGGATCATAACTGTTTTTTGTTCAAAATTAGTCCCAGGTTTCACAATTTCTTCAGTTATAAGGGAGAAGGTGGTACTAATTTTGCGTATTTAAACACAAGAAGCATGGATAGATCAAAATACAAAGTCGGATTAGGTAAAAAATCTAGAGATATTAATCAAAATATTTATAAATTATTATCTTAGGTTTTGGAGGGTTCAATTTTGAAGATTATAGATTATGGATCGATGATGACATTGAATCAAAAAGTTACACCACTTATGATGATAAAACCTATGAAAAAGGACCATTAGCAGATTATCATATCAGCAAACTGAATGTTTCTTTAAATTTATATAGATTCTGATTGAAATTTAGGTGGAAGTAATTGAAATTTGGGGAATTGGAGGTGAAAATGCTTTGAAAAGTCAAGAAACCTACCGTGAAAATGAAAAAATACAGTATTTATTATATATAAATAAGAAAAATTTGTAATTTTTCTTTAGAATTGAAAATATGAGAAAGGTGGATAAGAAGGCATTTTTCAATGCTTTTGATAAATCCACAATTTTAGGTTATTGAAAAATTTTTAAAATTTATAAACGATATTTTATTTAATTAAAAGAAAAAACATTCGCCTTCTCTAATCAAGTCCAAGGAGAATTCAAGAGAGATGATGAAGAGGAAAAAAAATAAAAGGGTTTGTTATTCTTCGAATTTTTAATTCTTCTAACATCAATTAAATCATTGTTTTTTTTTAAACATTACAAAAATTACTTTTTTTTTGATTTTTTGATAATAAAAAAAAATGATTTTTTTTGTTAATTTTTTTTTTTTTTTGATTATATTTTTTTTTTCTGTTTTTTTTTCAATGCATTTTTTTTTAATTAATTTTTTTTTTTTTCCAAATTATTTCTTCACATTATAAAATGAATCTTTTCCTTATATGATCGAACTTCTTAATTTTTGTTATAAACTTTCAAAAGTTCAAAAATATCTCTTTTAAGCCAAAAATTAAATCTTCATCGGGAAAATGGAACAAGAAAAAAAGAAGGAAGAAAAGAAGGTGGTAAAAGCTCCACGAGTCAAATCTAAAGCCCCTGTTAGGTTTCAACACTCTTAAAAATTAATTCTTTTCCTATTTTTTCTTTTTTTTCTACAGATTATGGGTAAAAGGTGTCTTCTTGGGATTCAGAAGGTCATTTTCTGCTTTTTTCCAAGCTAATTTTTTAAAATTAATAGGGGAAAGGAAACTCAAAATGAAAACCAGGCTTTATTAAAAATTCAAGGAGTAAATGACAGAAAGTCTGCTGCCTATTATTTCGGAAAAAGAGTGGCATATATTTACAAAGCCCACAATACCGTGAAAAACACAAAATACAGAGTAAGAATTTAAAAACTTGGGTAAATAGTTTTTCTTTCAAGGTCATTTGGGGCACTGTTACCAAAGGCCACGGAACCAACGGAACTGTCGTCGGTAGATTCCGCAAAAATTTGCCTCCAAGAGGAATTGGGAACACTTTGAGAGTTATGCTTTACCCAAACAGATTTAACCAATAATTTAAAGCGGAGCGAATTATAAAATGAAAGTTTTCTGAGAATTTTAGCCATTTTTAATTTAAGAAGATGAATTTTTTATTGAAAAAAAATAATAAAAAACAAGGAAAATAAAATTTATTAATCTAAAAAGCAGGAAAAAACAAAATTTTATTTCATAAAACAACGATAATTTATATATTCATGGTTTTTGTTTCTTTCATTATTTGAGAAAGAAAAAAAAAGCATTTTTTTTTTTAAACTTTTGTTTTTGATGAGTGGAACCTATGAAAAAATACAAAATAATAGTTTTCCCAAATAGCAAATTACTAAGTTCAAAATGTCTTTTGTTTAGTTTCAAAATTCAAATAATATTTACACGGAATTTTAAAATTTAAATATGAATACTCCCTCACATTCAGACCCTGACAAGAAAGAGTTAGATTTCCTGAGGAAAAATTATGATCTCAAAGATCTAAACGTTGAGCTTGCATTTTCCAATTTCCTTCAAATAAAATCCTTCCAATCGGTGCCTCCTTTCTATAAAAATTCATTATATTAATAAATTCAAATAGGACGATAAATCAGGGATCCTCATCAAAAGTTCAATTTTCATTACAATGAAACAACAAATCAATCAGACAAAATCACTGAAGGACAAGAATGAAATTAAATCCCAATGTGAAAAGTTTGTCAAAGAGGCGTTTAATGATTCTTTTCCTGGATTCATTAGCACTTTAAAAGAAATCAATGACTTAAACATCTTTTCAATTGAGACTGTCAATGACCTGAAGAGCCTGATCATGAGATTTTCCTTTTCTCACAAGTTCTTTATGAAATACGATAAAATATTCCAATCTATCGAATGGACGAAAAAAGGAACTTACAAGTAAAATTATTTTTATTTTTGCAATAAGACCTTTGCGAAATACAGTTTTTCCTTGGTGGATTTTTTAAAATCGCTGAAGAAACTGGGATGGACCATTTTCATCCATGCGAAAAGTTTGATTATTTTTAAAAAGAAAATATTTTTAACATTAATTATTCAGCTATGATTCTAAACAACAGAAGTGATATTGTTGAGACTACCTGCATATTGGTCCTAACTTTGAGCTTCATCATAGACAAATCTCAGGATTTTCTTCAAGCAAAATCCGAAATGTTTGAAAACGAAAGTAGTAAAAAATTAAATAATGTTATTTATATCTATAATCATTTTTTTTCTCAGGTCAAAGTCAAATTTTATGTTCTTTGTTGAAATATTTTCAAATCCAAGATTTTGAATTATTTAAAAATCTCTCATTATCATTTGGTGAATGCCTATCTAATGTACTTTAAATTGTTTAATTTCAATTTTTACGTCTTCCTAGTTTCAAAATCTTCTTGATCCCCAAAACTACAATCCCACATGCATTTTACAAAATTTGAAAAATCTCATTTTCAGTTATCTCAAAAATTTGAGTCTCGATGACCTCGACGAAACAATATTTCTCAATGAGAAAAACAGCACCACCTCTCCCTCGAAATTCACACCTTTTACCAAACAAGGCATCAACAATCCATTTAAAAAACATTTTGAGGCAACATATAATTACAAGAAAGAAAATGTTGATTCAAAGCAAAAGGGCAACACCAAAATGATGAATTGCCAAAGAATTCTAAATTATGAGCCAAAAACTGAAATTGAAACTCCAATTGTCACTAATAATATTTCCCAATTTGTAAGTTTTGTTTAATTTATGAAGAAATTTTTCCTTTTAATAGAAATTTACTAAAAATGTTCCTGCTTCACCATATGCCTCAAAAGCTTTACTCATTTCAACTCCAATGACTGCAGCCATCGAGATGTATAATTGGCTCCATGATATTTACAACAAATGGAAACAAAAAAATAAGGTTCACAAAAAAATATTTATCCTTTAAAAAACAAAACAAAAATAGGAATCAAATAATAACTACTTCATCTCATTTCAAGAAGAGGAACAAATGGCAATGGATAATATTTTGAAAAAAACATTGGAGCCTCTTTTGAATAAGATTTTTGGTATTTTAATCATTTAAATAAATAATTAAAATCAAAACATTTTAAGATGTACTTTTTCGAAATCAAGGGCAAGAGCCCCAAGACTTTGATAACTCAAAAACTGTCAAAAATGGTTATGGAACCAATAAAAATAAGGAAAACAAATACTATTTTATTTTGGCTCTCTTTTTCAAGTAATCTTAATTCTTTTTTTAAATTAATGATATTAAAGGTTCCTTGAAAAATTTCAAATGGAAAAAGCTGCTATGGCTTCTTCAAATTTCTTAAATGATCAATATCTGATGGGAATTCTCATATGTTGCATGGAATCTGTCTTTTTTATCTTAAACATAAATGAAATTTCCTTTTCTGATTTGTTGAATAACTCTGAGATCGACGTTGTAAAATTATGGGAAGGCTTTAACGATTTTCTCCGATGCGAAATGTTCTTGCCTACTCCTTTAAAATTTCATCTTCTCGATATAGAAATCAAGCTCGTTTCAAGCTATGTTTGGAAAAGTGGGTCATCTTTGTTGAAGATAATAAAGACCTTTTTAATTTCCGAACAAGAGAATTTTCATAAACTTTCGAATTTTATGGTGGAATCAGATGCCGAAAAAGAAAACAAAAATAAAATAAATCTTACCAACAATGGGAAACCTGAGAAAAAGATCAAGAATTATCCTGAATATGATGTAAAGCCATTTAATATATGATAGTTTATAGAAATTTTATTTTAGATGATATTCAAAAGAATTTTGAGTCAATGTGCATATCAAATATTTCAAATGGTTAATGTCTTAAATTTGAACGAGCCTTTATCTGAGTATATTTGGTCAATAATGAAATATGTTTTTACCTGCGAGCCTCGATTGTTAGTCGATCGCCACATGGATCAATTGATTTTGTGCAATGTCTATGCTGTTTGCAAAGTTTTTCAAATCCCAATCAAATTTCAGGACATCATTAATAAGTTTTAATAATTTTTTTATTTTATAAATTAGTTAAATAGATATCAAGAATCGATATCAAATAATAAACAACAGACTTTTGATGTCATATATAATGTTCGTTTGAGCAACAATAAAAAGGGAGATGTGATAATGTTCTACAATGACGATTTCATTTCAATAATGAAATCTTTTATTGTGACATTAAACAAAAAAAGTTCTAAAATCATGACAATTGGCTCGCAGACTCCTCAAATTAAAAATCCATTAATTTCTCAAAAGATCATTGATTCTCCTTTATCAAGTGTCTTGCCATCGGGTTTACAGAATTTTAAAAAACTAGAACCACAAAAAAATGGATTGATGACTCCAAAAACACATATGCTCTATGCTTTTGCCGAATCTCCACTCATGAAGATTAACGAAAGTCAACTGAAAAAAAATGATAAACCTAATGTTCAAAGCAAGAAATTGATTGATTTTGAAGATTCCTTGAATGGAGGAAAAAATATCACTGTGAACCTGAAAAATTTTAAGAAATATGAAAAAGAAGAACTGTCAAAAATTGACGAAACCAACAATGAGAATTTCATAGAAAAGGCAAACAATTCAACTGTTAAAAATAGTAAAAATTTTGGTTGTTTTTATGTATTTAAAAAAAAACTATAGGCGAGGTTAAAATTTTGAGGAGAAATGAGTTTTTTGTTAAAGGAAGTCAGAACATCACCCCAGAAAAAAATAAATTTGAAAAAAATCAAACTCCTAGAAATAATACTCAGAAGTTTTTGAAGAATTTATCTAATATACAGGAATCGAACAAAACGCCAAACAACAGCAAAAACAAATTTATTAGATTGAATTTCGACAACATGTCAACGAATTCAAATGTTGAAAACATAAAAAAATAGATTTCTTAAAAAAATTTTGTTATTTTTCAAAAAATTAATTAGAATATAAATTCTGTTTTTCATAAAAAGTTTTCAAGCTCTTAAAATTTATTTCGAAATAAAATATCAAAAAACAAAACTCAAAACTCAAAACAAAAATAAAATCTTCAATGGCCGAAGAGTCAAAAAAATCAAAAAATCCCAAAGAATCAACTAAGAAAAAAGAAGAAACCCAATCCCAAGAAGAGAATGAAAAAAAATTCTTGGCAGCTTACGAGCAGAAAATCAAAGATCTCCGAGAACTCGAAATGTGGAAATATAATTAATAAAGTTTAGTTTATATTTTCATAATTTTAGAAGCAAGGCGGATGGTTGGAAGCTCGTTTTAGCTTGTATATCTGATCCTCCATACAAAAGCGATAGGGAAGAGACCAAGCTGAAATATGTGGTGTTATTTAATGACTATTTGAAGAAAATCCCGATAGAAAAAATAGAAACTGACTTGTTTGCGAATTTGAAGAAAGATGACTTGATAAAGTTATATGATTACTTAAACAAAACTTTTGAATATTTATCGGACGTCAAAGATGTGAAAGACGGTAATTTTTTTGTTTTTTTAGAAGAAAATTAAAAACATAATTAGGAGAGAACATATTTAAAGTGAACTCCACGTTTGTTTTGAAATTGCACCAAAAGTTGATGGAGAAATATGGAAATGCAATATTATTTTCTTTCATGTCCAACAAGAAGTGCCTGTCCAATAAAGTGAAATATCCAACCAAAATTAAATGACCAGGAAATTTAAGCAAAAGAATGATTAAAAAACAACTAAAAAAAAACAAAAATAAACTATTTTTCTAAAAATGAAAAATTTTTCATTTTTTTCTGAAACTTTGTTTTAAAATTCTCTGTTTTTTATTTTGGAAATAACTGAAATTATGGTTCAGAAGTTCAAAATTTTTTTGATTTTTAAATTTATTAAGTTTTTTCATAAAAATCAATTCATGGGTTTGGTTAGGATTTTTTTTTTCGTAT
>Ga0302186_10002823_pt1 | contig 13101 bp, 9 predicted proteins | sample II_Bog_E1_2_FD_198782 | JGI IMG/M metagenome (GOLD analysis project Ga0302186, IMG submission 198782) | Peat permafrost microbial communities from Stordalen Mire near Abisko, Sweden - II_Bog_E1_1 | ecosystem: Environmental > Terrestrial > Soil > Wetlands > Peat | place: Sweden: Abisko, Stordalen... | reverse complement strand
AAAAAAATATGCATTTTTCTTTTCTCCATCACAAATAAACTTCTTAAAACTTCTTTAAAAACTCTAAAAAAAAAAATTATCCTCTATTCACCATTTTAGAATTTTACAATAGGAAAAAAAGTTTTTCAAATTTTTTCCAAACATATTTTGATCATTTTTTAATTCAAATAAAAAACAAATTTTCACATTTTTTTAATTTTCCAAATTTTTATCTCCACTATAATAAAAATCCCCAAACTTCATCTCAATTTTCTGGCACAGTCCTGTTATTGCATTTCTCTCCACATTGCATAAAAATTTCATTTTATTCGGTTCCAAGTCTTTCGAGTTCACCCTACTCATCAACCCTTCTTCAACCAAGTCATTGATCTGATTATAAAATCCCAAACTTTGGTCATACAGCTGCTTTTCTTTCTTGAAATCATAATAATAGTTTTTATCAGCTAAATTGTTCTCATTTTTCGAATTCCCCAATATACTTATCAACGATTGGCTCAAAGCCACTAATCTTAAAAAGGCCACTCCTTTTCTCCCATCTTTCTTAATTTTTTTATCTTGAAACGAACTCACTGTCTTTTTATTGAATTTATTCCTATAGCTTTTGAACATGAACTTATCAGTTTTTTCGGGGTTCTCATTGCCAAAATAACAGGCGATCAATATCACAGTCGGGATCAACTTAAGCTTCTTCAAAAAAATAGGAGTATATATATTACTTTGTGATTGTTGATTTGTTATTGATTGATTTTGAAGATCCTGCAGTTTTCTTTTTAGATCCCTCGAGTCAATTTTCGGGTTTTCCATCAGAAGTTTCTTAGCCTCTTCATAGACAGATTTACTGGCAGTTTTATAAAACCAAAGAATAGGGGCTAGATTCAAGAGAACTTCAATATTTCTAGTTATGATCGAAAAATCGCCCACAAATTTATTGAGAAATTTGGTGAAATCGTCAGATTTTTTCTCTGTTTCACAGAAATTCTTATGGAGATCATAAAGAACATTCTTCAGAAATTCTTCGCTCGGAATTGGAAGATAAATTTTGGGGATGAGGGAAATGTCATGGTTTTTATTAAGAATGTCCTCTTTGAAAAAAAGACCCACAAAAATAAAAGAAATTTGCAGATTTATGATATTTTTGAGACTGAACAAATGCGAAAAAAAACTGTCAGAAGCTTCCAATTTCTCAATATTATCAAAAATTACGAATATTTTGATGTTATTTAAACTTTTGATGGTCGCTTCCTCTTGCATGAAATCAAGAAAAACGCTGAATTTTGTGATTTTCCTTGGTTTCGCTTTAACAAACATGTCGTTTAGCTCTGTTTGGAGGTTATTGAGTATTTTGGCTTTATTTGATGATGAAATGCAGTTGATTTTGATATAACCTGTATTCATTTCTTTCATTATATTCAGAATCAATGTTGATTTCCCTGATGAAGTGGGTCCTAACAACACAAAATCAGCCCCGCATTTCAGAAAATTTCGAATGGTTTTCTTGATTTTAAGTCTAGAAGGATCCATTTCCTCCTCATTCATATCATTAATATTCATTATTTATTGGATTTTTGGAAAATTAGAGGGAAAATTAATTAAAAATCACCAATTTTGAAATTCTTAAAAAAATTCCAATTTAATAAAGCAAATTTTGATTTTTTCCAAAAAACCAAAAAACGAATAATATTCGCAAAATGATTGATAAACCCTTCTCTTCCCATATCGCTTTCCTAATGATCGGAATGGTCATTACTGGGTCTGCCAACACTTTGCGTACACTTTTGTATAAAGCCCCTTAAACAAATAATTTTTTTTCCAGTATATAAGCTCCAAGACAAGCAAACGGTTCTCGATCAGCCATTCAGCCATCCTTTCATGCAAACATTTACAATGTTCATTGGAGAGTTCTTTTGTCTCTTCTTTTATTTTTTCAACAAGCATCGACATCCTGCAGAGCATGAAATCAACGTTGCAAAAGCAAGAAATGAAGGATTATTGCTCAAAGGAGCCACACCATGGCTACTCATACCAGCCTTATCGGATTTCACCACTACCACTTTACAATTCTTCGGGTTGATGATGATCGACCCTTCAGTCTATTCGATGCTCAGAGGAGGGGTCATTATCATCACGGCGTTGTTTTCAGTGGTGTTCTTGAAAAGAAGAATCACAATGAACCAAACTTTGGGAATTTTCCTATCTGTCATAGGAATCACTATTGTGGGCATTTCCGCATTATTGAGAAACAATGAAAATTTGCAAATCTCGGTAATTTTAAGAAGATGGGGTTCATTTTTTTATTAACATATTAAATAAGCCCAACCAAAAAAAAAAAAAAAAAATTCAATTCAATTAATTTTTTTCAAGGGAACAGCTTTATTCGGAATCATCTTTGTTATGTTGTCATTAGTGACAAACGGTGTGATTTTTGTGTCCGAGGAAAAAATCTTTTCCATTTATCATTTGGAGCCATTGCAGGTTGTTGGGATCGAAGGTTGTTGGGGATTGATGCTCTGTTTACTCTTTATCCCAATCTTTAACTTTGTGACCTTGAATCCAGGGTCATCAATGGGGATCATGCATGATGGTCAAAGGTACATTGAAAGAGTCGATGTTTATTTCCAACAAATTGCCAATTCAGGTGAATTTTTTTGAAAGTTAGTTATAGAATTAGATTTTTCATTTTTTTTTTTTTAGGGATACTGATGACTGCTTGTATTTGTGCTCTCTTTTCTATTGCCTTCTTTAATTTCTTTGGTGTTTCTGTAACAAAAAATGTCTCTGCTTTAGCTCGGTTCATATGACTTTTCCAATATTTTTCATATTAAATTTAACATTTAGGTCACTTTTGGATGTCACGAGAACGATTTTCGTCTGGGGTTTCGGGCTAATGATCCCAAATCCCACGGGTGGATATTGGGAAAAATTTAGTGTTTTGCAAGTATTTTTCAGATTATTTGATTAAATCTATTTCGTTTTTTTAGTTCATTGGTTTTATCATCTTGATCTTCGGAACCTTAACCTATAATAAGATAGTCAATGTTATTCCAGATTCTATTCCAGATTTTCCTGAACAAATTATTGTTAATAATGAGAAAGTTAAGAAATTAGATGAGGAAGAAAATCTTTTACACGAAAATCAGGATAAGGTTTCCACTGAACTTTCTTCTAACTCTAACTGATCAGGATTAATCTTTATCTTTTAGAAAATATGAAGAAGAAAAAAACAAATTTTTAATTTTTGTTTTTTGTTTTTTCACAAAAAAAACCAAAATTTAATTTATATTAAAATAAGAAAATTTTCAATTTTTGAATAGAAATTAAATGTATTTAAATGTTAACAAAAAAATCCATATTTTTTAAAACTTACTACATAAATTCTTAATAAATCCCAAATAAAAAAATTGCAGAATTTTAAATTTTTTGTCCAATACATTAATCAAAAAACACTAGAACTTTCCTTAAAAATTTCCAATGCAAGACGTCTTCGATCCATCAATCATCGAGCAACAGCTCTTGCTAAATTACCAGAAGCAAACGCTCTCCTACCAGCAATGCTTCAATAATTATTCCAAACTCATCAAGGAGTGGAATAGTCTTCGATTGCTTTCCTCTCAATTTGAAGCAGACATTGAGCAAATGAAACTCGAGCTCTCAGATCCCAAATTATATGAGACATTGAAGCTGGATAAGGCAATGGTCGAACAAACCAATTTGAAACTGCTTCAAGAAATAGACATTTTGAATAAAAGTGTGAGCATAATGACGATAAATTTTAATGAGGCGGAAGAGAGATATAATGAGAAAAGAGTGAAAAATGATGAGATGATGAAACAATTGTTGGAAGCTGATAAGATAATAAAAGAATTGACTGATAAGAATATAAAGAATGCACAAAAAGCCGATTATTATCAGCATCAGCTCGAAGATGCCATCTCTGATAAGAAGAAAATGACTGATGAAATCACTATTTTGAAGAAGGAAAACTATAGTTATATCGAGCAATTGAAGAACTCGAAACAAATTTTGATAGAGAAAATGAATGAAATCAACTCTTTTGAACACGACGTCAAAATGAAGGATCGTCAACTTTTAAAAGAAAAGGAGCTTTTTACCCAGAGAGTGCAAGAATTTGAGGGTCAGAAATCAAAAATTGAGAAGAAATTCGAAGGCATTAAGAAAAATTCATTAAAAGATAAAGACATTCAAAAGGAATTTGATAATATGGATTTGGGCTATGGGAGCTTCAAAATGGCGGAAGGGGATATTGATAAGAAAACAGATTACCCAAAGCACATTTCCAAGAAAATCTCCAAATATCATCAAAGCGAAATTTATGCAATATGCTGCAATTTGAACGGGTCATTAATGGCAACTTGTTCCGGTGATAAATCAATAAAATTTTACGACCCCTTTAACCAGGAAAGCCGAGGGTCGATAAATAGTGAAAACAAGATTTATACTTCATTGAGTTTTTCTAATCTTAATGATTATCTGTTGACAGGCACTAGTGAGAAAACGGTGGAACTTTATAATTATTCCATCAATAAGTTCAAATGCACGCTCACTGGACATTCAAGCAAGATAAATGCTGTGAGTTTTACCAATGATAGAGAGAAATGCGCCAGTTCCTCCGATGATCGGACCATCAAGATCTGGGATCTTGAAAAAGGCTTTTGTACAAATACCATAAATTGTCTGTCTTCTTGTCAGACGATGGATTATTTCAACTACGAGCCCACCATAGTCACAGGGCATCGAGACGGCTCGATGCGATTGTTTTCAACAAAAGACGGCAAAATGCTTGATAATATAAAAAATCTCTTCGATGGCCCTTTATCCTGTGTTCGATTATCCTCCAATAACAATTATATTATCACCAGCAGCACTGATGGCAGTTGTTTGAAATGTTATGATAACAGAATGAAGAAAATCTTGATCAGTTTGATGGATGAAAGTTATATGAATAGTCATGAATATAATAAGGTATGTTTTGGCCCTGATGATAGATATATTTTTGGAGGAAACCTGAGTGGCAATGTTTTGGTATGGAGTCTGGATAATGGTACTAAGAAGGATGTTTTGAAGACGGATAGTCAAGGTCTTGTGATAGCTTGCGAATATAATGTGATCGCAGGAAATCTATACACTGGAGATTCGAGGGGATGTTTGACAATTTGGCATTAAGACTTGTTTGTCAATCAGAAAGGATTTAACATTAACATTATTAAGTTTAATGAGATTTAAAATTTCGAAGGTTTTAATTCAAAATTATGAAAAAGATTCGTTTTTCATCTGCAATTGCGTTTTTCTTTTTGTTAGAAAGTCTCAACGCATTGAAATTTTATTTGAAGGATGGGATTGAAAAGTGTTTTTTAGATGAGATTCCTGACCAAAATGTACGAAAAAAAAACATTTTTTAGCGTAAATTCATGAAATTTAAACAGGATGTTCAAGGACATTATAATTTTATTGATGACATAATAACTCTGAATCCAAATAACCCCCGGAACGGAATTTTACTTAAGATTTTAACTCCTAAGGGCTCTGTTCTTCAAACTATTAAAATCCTTGATAAAAAGGGGAAGTTTGCCTTTATAACTCAAGAATGTATAATATATGATTTTATAGTATTTTAAATGAAAATTAGATGGAAAGTATAAATTTTGTTTTGAGGCTTTGAATTTACAATACCCGAATGCAGATAAACAGCTGAAATTCGAATATCGGATGCATATTGGCGAGGATTTGTTGAAATATGAGAAAACTGCCAAAAATAAAGAAATCGTGGGTTTGTTAAATTATGCCGACATACTCAAAGACAAAATAGACTTTTTTCTTGATAAACAAGAACTCTTTCTAACGAAAAATGAAGTGGTTTTTAGGGTAAATTAACTAAAAAAAAGAAGAAGATATTTATAATTATTTTTTTTTTAGGAAAATCTAAATGGAAATGCCTCGATAATTTGGTGTACAATACTCCAAATGCTGATTTTAGTGGGTTTCGGAATATTTCAAGTTCTGTCATTACGGAACTTTTTTTTAGCGAAGCATCTTTATTAATGCCTGACTTTAAAAAATTTCCATTAAAATGCTAATTTTCTGCTTAATAATATTTTAAAATGCGTAATTGCATCGATATGCTCACATATTCTTAATAATTGTTTAAAATGCATCGATATCCTCAGATTTTATATTTAAAACCCAAATTATTAAAATACCCATCATGACCAAATACTTAGAGACCGAATTTTCCCCATGTACCCTTTCATCCCCATATTAATTCTTATATTATATTTCTAACCTCTCAAGGCAAATTGGCCCTCTTTTCAGCTTTCGGCTGTTGGTTCGCTGATATGTTAGTATATCCTTTTGACACGATCGCCACTCGCATCAAAGCCAACAAAAAGATTTTCCGCAGTTTTAACCAGGAACTTTCTTATATCTTCAAAAAAGAGGACGTCAGGAGTCTATATAGAGGGTTTTCCTCTACCTTTAGTTGTGCCTTTGTGCCTAGCATAGTGTATTTTCTTGTATATGAGAATCTGAATAAATGTGCAAAGGAATACCTCAAAACATCACATCCTGAAACGGGTAAACTGAAATACATGCTACCTTTGGTGACAGGCCCCTTTTCAGAGATGATCTCCCTATTAATTTACCTACCTTTCGATATAGTTCGAACAAGATTACAGGTGAATTTCAAAGAATTCGATTACAAAGGAATCACGCATGGCATTAGATACATTATAGAAAGAGAGGGACTGTTGAGGATCTATAAATCCTCTGGACTTTATATGGTGAACACTTGTTGTTATGTGGGATTGCAAATGTGGTTTTATGAAGCCATGAGGTCATATTTGTTGATGAATTATCATACAAAAGATGACAATAGACTCACTTTGAAGGAAAGTCTCATGACTTCGGTTTGCGTTACAGCCACGGCTTCGGTTTTAGTTAATCCATTGGATGTTTTATTCACGAGGTATCAAATCGTCGATGCGAAGAAAGAAGTTTTATCAGTGAAAAGAATAGCGAAAGACTTGATAAAAAATGAAGGGAAGAAGGGATTTTTCAAAGGAACTGGAGCCAAAGTGATTGGAAATGGAACATTGGCAATGGTCTGGCTACCTATTTATGATTATTTCAAAAGCAGATACGGGGTGGATTTGTATGATTAGGAGTTTTTATTGGCTGTTTTTTAATAAATTTTTTTTTCTCGTTTTGTTAGAAAAAAGTTGAGTTTATGAAATTTGAAAATTTGTATTTTTTATTGTGAAATATTGGCCAAATTTTTCTGTTTTAATTATATAAAGTTAATTTGATGAAATGAGAAAAGAGAGAAATAAAATTTCATTTTTTTGTAAACTACTTCTATGATTTTTAAATTATATTAAAAATAATTAGTTATTTTCCTTCCAGTATTGTTTTATCAGATAAATGGTTTGTTCATCATTTACCAATTTGTCATGAGGTATCAGTCCCAATATGAAAGCTGTCCTAAAATAAATCGTTCTCAAATATCTTAACATAAGATAACAAAATACACTCATAATAACAATACAAAGAGAACATGTGGTCCAAAGCATTATATTCATATTACTCAATTGTTGATTTAACACATTTTCATAATATGTTGAAATATATTCATAAAATAATATTAACCCTCTAGTAATCACATAGACCGATATAGGCAAGGTTCCTGTTGTAATATCATTATAATATATCTCTAGTTGCACTAATTGAGCGTCAATTTCGGCTTGAGTTGTTGGAATGAAAGTAATATCATTTTGATTCGTCAGTTCTTGAATATATTCATCCATAAAATTTAAAATTCCTTTTGTAAAAGCTCCAGAGAAATTAGTTTGACAAAATGTATACATTTCAAGGTCCAATTGTTGTGTTGAATAAAGAGCTTCGCAAGCACTTCCATATAACAATTGATCATAATTAGGATCGTTTATCACAGATTGGGCTGGAATTGCATAATTCGGTAAATCCATAGTAAATTGCTTCAAACTGTTTAATCTACTAATTTTGGTAGTATAAAAATAATTCAATCTATTCACGTGATTTTGCATAGAATCTCCAGAAGCTTCCCATAATGGATCTCTTTCTGCGATCTCTCTAATCATTAAATTATTATAAACCATGACTGTTGTGCTATAAATATAGAGATTGTTGAACATGTTGTTAATAGATATTAATTGAGAAATACTAGTATTGGTTGAAGTCCAAAAAATATAATTGCTGATTAGATATCCAAACATTAAAGAGACTGAAATTATCAAAAAACCAAGCATTTTCATTTTTGATAAGGTTCGTAAATTATATAGAGAGAACTTTTTCCCCGAATCATGTTTTTTTTTGCCTTTTTTGGCGTTTTTCTTTTCTTTGTTCAATTTGTTTAAATTATTGTCACCTTCCAATAATTCATTAAAATTTTTTTTGTTTACGCATATATCAGGAAAATATTCATTTTGGTAAGATTTATTGGAATCGTTTAAAAAATCTAAAATCTGTTTCGAAAGATAAAATTCATTTGTCGATTCTCTTTGGCTGATTCTAAGAAAAATATTGACCAACTTTGTGATTTTATCCATATATTTCACATAAACAGCGTATTCAATAAGTTTCTCAAAAGCGATTATACTCATTAAAACTGCGAATATCGTTACAATTTGAGTTCCTATTATATTATTGGATGATAGAAATTCATCTTGAATTTGGGTTCTGACATTAGCCGCAGCTGGTAGGTAATATACCATATTTCTTGCCATACATTGAAGGACAGTAAGTGGAACTTGAAGTTCCCTATCATAATTCCATTGACCTAGCAACAAAAATAAGTCACTCATATCGTTAAATAATATCGTTTCCGGTATATAAGTTTCAAAATCAACATAAGTTACTGTGAGTTGCTTTAAATATGGTTGGTATTGAAATTGATCGGGTTTTTGTATTTCGCTATCCAATAATTGAAAGGCTTCAACTTCTACAATTGCCAACAGTTTGTTGAAAGCATATAATTGAAAATCAGTCATTGGTTTTATTCCCCGATAATAATATTCATATTCATTGAAAAAGGCAACATAGAAAGCAAAATCGGAGTTGGTTTTGCTTTGGTCAATGGCAGCAGCTTGCAAAGGTAAATAATAATTATTTATATAATCACGGCTCAGAACAAATAATGATATGCAATATACAAAAATGAAAATTAGTTGGAATAGAAACAATAATCCAATGTTTCTAATAGATTTTGGATATTTGAATTGAATCACTTCCACCATATTAATTATAGCGTAACTTTTTTTGGAAGTTCCTCTAGATGAAGCGTTGAGTGAATTATTATCCTTATTTTGTAAGGGACCGAGATCAGTGGTTTTTCCTTTCAACCCTTCCAATTTAATTCTTTCTTTTTCTTTTGATCTTGAAGAAGAGTCGAAACTTAATTTATCCTTTTTGAGCTCTTCTGTGAATATCTTAGTCATTTGATTTTCCATTGCCATTGTGGGCGCTTCCAACATTTTCTTGAAATCTTCTTCATTTTTCTGCAAAGAAATTGATTTTTTGATTTCAATCCTTTGAAAGGCTACATTTTTCGATTCAACCTCCGTGATTTTCTTCTCAAAATTTTCCTCAATGCATTGACTTAAATTGGGAGATTTATCCAATTCCGATTTCGAATAGGCAACTCGTTCAAATTCCACTTTAAATTCAACAATGTTTTCACCTGGCATTTTTAAAGATTGTTGTACAGAATTCGAAATTTTCGATTCAGGAACTCCATCGTTTATTATTTGACTTTTGTCTTCTTCCAAAAGCAAATCCTCACTGATATATTTCAGAGCGAGCGTGCCATATTTTATCACATCATCTTTTTTATTACCGAATTTAGATTGATGGATTGAGAGATCATAAATAACACGACGTTTGTTTTGGGGGGACTTTTCTGTTAACATGTTGATTATGTCTTCATTGCTAAACGCATCATCTAAAAAGATCTTTTGCAATGAGTTTATATTGGTATTAAAACTAGAATTGTTTGAATTTTGTTGCCATTTGTTGAGATAATTCGAGATTTTATTATTCGCATCATTCATGATGTCTTTCATATTTCTAGTAAGTCTTGATGCGGAAGAAATTACCGATTTAGAGGATATTATTGTCCGGCTGTTATTGTTAGATTGAGATTGAGCCTCTTTTTTATATAATGATAACAATTCAAGCTGACTTTTTCTATGTTTTATTAATTCAATGACCTCCAACATATTTTGAAACAACCACCATTTTCCAGTCAAGTTTCTATATTCCAAAAATGTATCTTCTTCAAAAATCTTATTGGTTTTTATATGTTCCTTTAATTTTGGGAGCAAATTGTAAACGTTTAATTGGAGAATGCCTTCTACAGTGATTTCTTTGATTTCTTCTTTAAATTTCCCTAGGAGTTCCTTTGTTACTCCTAAAATTTGCCCCTTAGAATCAAATATGAGACACGGAACTCCTTTCAAATCCAATTTAATCATCGCAGCATGCATAATGAAATCGTTTTCATAATTAAAACTATGAGATAGAAAGATCTTTATTGGGAAAATACATTGGTTTTTATCTAACGCATAACTCATAAATTTACTACTTCTAGTCAAGAGATCTTTTCTTGGTCGATTTAAACTCCAACGAACAAATCTATGATGATTTTTCGAAATCATTTCAGGCATGAGACTTTCAATGTTTTTCATTAATTTTGTTTCTTCAACATTATAATTGAAAAAATTAGCGAATTTCACATTTTTCGAAGATTCCAAAATTTCCCCTTGGGTATTAAGGAAACTGGCTTCACAAGTTGTGAAATTATCTTGGTAAAAAATTATCGGGGTTATTTCATCATTGTCAGCTCTGATATATCGTTTTTTTATGTTTTCTATCTCATCTTCTTCTTTTGTTGCATCAATAATTCTATTGACTATCACACAATGATAGATCGAAGAAAATTTGTAAATGATTACATTATCTCTAGCATTTTTAAAATAGCCTTCTAATTTCCTTTTATATGTGATAGCTTTTAAAGAAAAAGCGTTTAAAACTTTAATTGCCTCTTCATAACTTTGAAATCCGTTTTGGTATTTTTCCCATAAAGCAATTTTTGCTTTTAATAAATGTTTCATCCCAGACTCAAGAGTATCCTTTTGTTTAGTTATTTTAAAGAATTCTTTGATTTCCAGATTTCCATTTTGATCTAATTTCGTTCTTGTCAATTGACGTTCTCTGTCAATTTCCTCAATTTTTATTTGTAATTTCTTGTTGAGCAAAACATATATCAATCGACCATAAAATGAGAAATTCTTGAATATTGAAGGAAGTTTTTGAACTTCAAAAAAAGCTTTTTCAGGACTTAAATTCGAATGGGTCAAATAGGACATGAATTTTATGATGAGTTGTTCACAATAGTTTTCTTTCTTTTGCTTATCGATCAATTCAACAAATGTCTGGAAAATGAAACTATTAATATAGATTTCTTGTTCCTCGACTCCCATGATTTCAAATTTGCACATTTTTTTGATGGTGAATTTGCATTTCTTATTTTTGCAATTTTTGGCATGGTTTTTCAGAATTCCCAGCATCATAAAATGCGAATTAAGGGAAATTTTATGAGAGTTGAATAAAATTATTAATTCCTCCAAATTATAATCCATCGTCCGTTTCTCATTAAAATACCCGAGTAAAATTGAGAAATTTCTATATATAGAAACACTTACTCCTTTCTTTATACAAAGCAAAACCAGGACAGTGATCACAAAGAAAAGACTCCCATTTCCTAAAAGATTAAAATATTTCCATGAGCTCAAACCTATCAAAATTGCTTCGAATGAAAGCAAGATAGAAATGTAAAATTTGTTTAATTTTTGATTTCGTATAGGAAAACAATAAATATAATCAAATATTGAAATGATCCCGATTCCATGTAATATCAAATGATAAATATATTCTTTACTACTATTCATAAAGGGGTAAAATGATGCCAGAGATATTCTCAAAAACAAACAAAGCACTTGATTGACATTAAAATTCAGCTTGAAATTCTTCAAATCCATGAACTCGTAACTCCGACACATCACCACATATAATAAACCGATGCAAACTATCAAAATTATGGAAATGATCGATACAAATAAGAGATAATTCATATTTCTATTACAAAATACCACAGAATTATCTAAATTATCGCAAGATAAAGGAAACAATAAAATATCGATTGATGGTAACATAAAAATCCAAACATATAACTCATAATAATTGCAATATATCAAATTACAAAAGGTTATAATTTTGGAAGTTTTTATGAGGAAATATTTATTCACCAAGTATATTATGAATATGTAACTGATCAAAACAGCAATGCCAACAAGAGACATAAAATATGTTATCATATAGATGTAAAAATTGTCTAAATACAACACCAAATTAGAAAAATTAAAGATGGAAAACAAATTCAAGAAGAATGTAAGGCAGGAGCCTAATTTGTTGGATTCCATCGTTTTCAGATAAATATACAGCAAGTCATAAATTTTTGATTTGAATTTCATTTTTGAATTTCTGTTTATTTTTTTTTTATAAAAAAAAATAAGTAGAATCTAATTTAAATTTTTCGTTTGGGCACAAAAAAGAAAACGAACGAGCATTCATGTCTGTCAAGATAAAAGAAATCCAAAATTAATGTTGAATCTAATTTAAATTTTTCAATTGGGCACAAAAAAGAAAACGATTCATGTCTGTCAAGATAAAAGAAATCCAAAATTATTAATGTTTTATTATTTTTCACAAAATTAAAATTTTTTTCAAATCTGTTTGTTCAAGTCGTTTAAAAACAATTTTATTTTATCTATCCCTGCCTTCATTGATATTCAGTTAAACCAGCTTGTCTGCCTTTTACATAATTTTTTTTAAATGCTTATAAACAGAAAAAAATTTCAGTAAAAAATTTGTAAAAATTATCATTTTTTTCCTTGAAAATTATTCAAAAAGTTTTAAAAATCAAAATCAAAATTTTTTAAACAAAACAAAATTTTCTGGATACAATGTGAATTTGAAAAAACTATTACAACAAAG
>Ga0302186_10002822_pt1 | contig 13101 bp, 15 predicted proteins | sample II_Bog_E1_2_FD_198782 | JGI IMG/M metagenome (GOLD analysis project Ga0302186, IMG submission 198782) | Peat permafrost microbial communities from Stordalen Mire near Abisko, Sweden - II_Bog_E1_1 | ecosystem: Environmental > Terrestrial > Soil > Wetlands > Peat | place: Sweden: Abisko... | reverse complement strand
GCCAATGAAATGCTAAAAATTGATAAAATTTCTATTTTTTATAAGAAATTAACAAAATTACCGATTTATCATAGGCGTCAAATAATTTCCTGAACAATTTACTAATGACTTTCTTGGGTCCTTCCTTCAAATCCTGAGCTATCACTGGAATTTCCAACATCATCGCACACATATAATATACAGCTTCAATGACCTCAACGTTGATATGCAAATGATAAGGCAACAAATTTCTTCTTTCTTCTTTTTCAAGTGTGATCATCTTAGAAACTCCTTGTGACAAAATTTCCTTTGTTCTTTGCAATGAGCACAATTCATTAAGCGCCTGATGGGCCTCGACGATGAAACCAAGACGGAATGCTGCCAGACCCATTTGCACTATGACTCTATTATAAAGCACTTGATTGGTTACTTCATAATTTGTGATTTGATCAGATATATGACTCATTAAGAGATAATCTCGAGCTGTTTGATATCTGTTATGAATGCTAAGAAATTAATATTAGATTGATAGTTCAATGAGAATTTATTTAAATTACCAATGATGATAAGTTTGATAGAGAATCGCTTTGATTTTGATCTTATCCTCAGAATAACGATAGACCATTGTGGCCAATTTAAAGATCAGATCCTTGCTGTTTTCAGTCTCATAAAATTCATTTTGAATGCTTCTGCCTTTGTCAATTGCGGCTTGTCTCAAATTTGATAAGGTCTGGTCATGAAGATAATACATGTTTTCTAATCTCACGAAAGCCACTCTATTAAATAAATTATTTAGAATTGATAAAAAATAAATGAAATTACTTAGTTGCGTTGATCATATTACTCATCCCTTCGTAATATTCCATGGCCTCCTTAGCGAATTTCAAAAGGGCTGCCAAATCATTGAGTCTTTCAGCATATTCCTTTTTTAATAAAATTATATATAAATAAGTCAATATAAAAAAATATATATACAATTGAGGCAAAATCAGCATTTTTGAAGCCTTTGAAAAGCTCGTTATCTAATGATTCCAATTGAGTGCACACTGTGTCTTTGACTGATGATTCCATATAAAATGGCTCTCCATCCTTCTGGAAAGTTGCAACGTGGCTCAAATTTAAGTCTGGCTTCTTGAGAATCTTGAGGAACTCTTTCAAATTCTCAAGACTATCCACCCATAACTCACGAGGCATGAAATTAGATGAAATGATCTTACCGAGATCATATCTCACAGGCAATAAGATCAATATAATCTTCAACTAATATTAGAAAAAAAGCTAAAAACTCTAAACAAACCTCAAGTCTTTGAACTTCACTACTTGTTACGCTTAAAATGTCCTGAAGACTTTGCACATAAAGCTTCAAATTAGTGGTTTTTTTGGCTCTTTCCATACAATTAATGAGAAAAAAACTTTAAAAATAACCTGTTTTCAACAATTTCCTTCAGTTTTTTAGCGATCATTTCAGCAGTATACTCTATTTTTCGTTCTTCAGTCTTCACTACACCCTCACCTTCATATTGGATCTTCAATCTTCTCTCCTCTTCCTTTTTTCGTCCTTTTTCTATCTGTTCCTGTTTTCTCTTGATTTCCAAATCCTTCTTTTTTCTCTTATCTTCCAACTCCTTCTCACTATCACTTTCCTTATCTTGACCATCAGTTGTCTTCTTCAACCATTTCAAACGACGGATCTCTGGATTTAGACTTTCGTCATGCTCCTCTTCACTGGCACTTTCTTCTTCATCTTTATTATTTCCCCATTTTTCCTATTAAAAATCTAAAAAAAATAGAATTTTATCTAATTTTACACTCAAATCATCAGCAGAGTCACCATCTTCTTCTCTATGGTTTTTTTTTAAATATTAAAATAATTGAAAATAATTTGATTTTTTCACTTTTTGGTCTCTTCATGTTGCCCTTCATCTCCTTTATCTTCATTTTCTTCCTCTTGAGCCCTGCGGTTCTCATTTTGCTTCATTTTTTCAGTATCTGAATCAACTGGATTCTAAAACAAAACCAAATAACCATAATTTTATTAAAAACACCATAAAAAAAAGCCATAAATAAATAAAAATTTTTTAAAAAAATACAATAAAAAATGATAATATTAATATCTAACCAATTTGAATGCCTCGATTTGTGCGGTATAGCTCTTATTGTTCTTCTTGATATGTTGTCTCAAAATGTTGTAAGAAGTATTGTTCGATCTGCTGAGTTTCTTCTTATCTTCATTCTTCAGGTTATTCACCAGATTTTCCAACATGAAGCATACTCTGATATAAAAGCTTGGCATGCCTTTACCTTCCTTATCGATGATCTTCTTTGATTTCTCCAATTGTTTGTTCAATTCAGTGAACTCATCAAAGATAGCCACGAAATCATTGATCTTTATCTTATCTTCAAGCTTACGGATGGTATCTCTCATGGCACCAAACCGCTTCTCTTTCTCCGTCTTCACGGTTCTTTTCTCTTCCTCGCTTTCTGATGTCTCCACATCTTTAAACATCATCTTCTTCTGGGTTGCCTTTTTCTCCTCCTCTGGGATCTCGTCCAGCTCCTTATCAGATTCTGATTCGGATTCGCTGGGGTTTCCTTCCATGAAAAATTTGGACATATTTGGTGGTGATTTTTCTGGTTTTTGGTGGGGTTTTTGATGGGTTTTTAATATCTTTTTTTTCAGAACTTTAAAAAAGCTTTATTAATTCATGAAAATCTCATCCTAATAAAAGATTTTTTTGATTTTTTAATTTTTTTAGAAAAAAATATAAAAATTTGTTGTTGATTTTTAATGGTTTTTCAAGTTTTTTCCTTTAATTAAAAAGCCATAAGATTCAGGTCCTTCATTTATTCTTCAACTTCTCGAAATTGCCCTTGACGACCTCTGGGATTTCCAATTCCACATTGACGATTCTTTCCAAAAGCATATCAATGACCTTGGATTTATTGGCTTCATAATCCCTGAAGATATTGGCAATTTCTTCCTTAGTTCTCCTCTCCAAATCGTCTTCTTCGGAGCTCTTGCCATATCTCTAAAAGAAGTAAAAGCAGAGTTACAAGAAAAAGAAGCGGTTAAGTAAAAAATAAAATTTAAATAAATTGTTATTTCTTTCAACACACCTCATTTATTATCTTTTGATATCTATCTTCTTCATCCTTTCTGAATAAGTTGATTTCTTGTTCTGCTGAAATTTTGGCTTCCTTCAGGCGTTTGTCTCTAGAATTTAAAGATTAGTTGGCATATGTCATGAGAGAAAAAAAAAATAAAAGAAATGACCTTTCAGATTGAGCGTTTTTGATGATGTTGTTTGCTTCTTCTTCAGCTTTCAAGAGCTCATCTACGGCCCAGTTTCCGGTATCGGTCATTTGGAGGCTTTGGTTTTTTTTTTTTTAAGATTTTTTAATTAATTTTAATTTGAAGGGGTTCTATATAAAAATAAAAGATTTAAGTTCTTTTTGAATTTTCAAAGGCAAAAAATTGAAAAATGCTTTGAATTTCGATAAAATTCGCACCGTTTCTTGTATCGAAAATTTTGAGGCTTTTTTTTTTTTTTTTAAGATTTTTTATTAATGGGGTTCAATATAAAAATTAAAAGATTTTAGTTCTTTTTGAATTTTCAAAGGCAAAAAATTGAAAAAATGCTTTGAATTTTGATAAAATTTTCGCTAAAATTAAAAGAATTTTCCTGTTTTAATGCTTCACTCGAAGAATTCTTCGAGGCAAGCTGGTGTTTTGATCAGTTGAGACATAGCAGGTGGTCAGAATTTCCTTCAGATCTTGCTTATCTTGTATTGTCAAAGCTTCAATGATCTTATTTAAACTCATAGGGTCAGTTTTCTTTAAATTCTCAAACAAATCCTTGAATAATTTGAACTCGTCTATTTCAAAAACAGGCAAATTGTATTTTTCTAAGGTTTTATCAATGGTTTTCTATATTATTAATAGTAATTTTAGTCTAGAAAAAAAGGAAATTATTGACATCTTTATTAGCTGTCAACCCATAATTAATCAAAGGTGATAATTCTTCGTTTGCCTTTAAAGAAAGAAATTCAGAATCGTCTTGATCTTCAATTTTTTCTTCTTGGAGCTTCATTTCCTCAATTTTTGGCTTTTCATTTTTCTTCTTGTTTTCATTACGGACGACTTTTATCAAAGTTTCTAAAATTCCCTTGAAAGTATCGAAATCAAGATTATATTGATTGGAAAATTTCATAAAAGTCAGAACCCCCAAAAAGAAGATCTATTATGATTTTTTTGTAAGTTATTATGGTAATTTTAAAAAATCATATACTTTTTTATTGTAAAGGGAATATTTCAAGAATTGGGGTGATAGTTTAATCGAATCGATAATAAAAACCTTCATGGTATCTGCTTTCTTCAGACAATCAACCGTTTCTATGGGAAAATAGAAAGAATATAAAAGAACATTTTGCAATAATCGTGAACTTTGTAAAATTATTAAATTTAATTAAAGAAAAATATATTTTTTTGTAGTTACTATATAGGCTCCAAATTGGAATTTTCCTTTGTCGTTTGAAGTGCCATGATCATTTCAATGGATTTACCTACTATAATCGTGACGAAATCATAATATTGGGTTTTCATTGATTCTTTAAAAAACTGCAAAAAATATTTATTTTTAAAAATTCGAAAAAATTTATTAAAAGAAAAATGATAAAAAATTGAAAAAAAATTAAAAAAACTCAAAACCTGCACGAAAATTTGCAATAAAACGCATGATTTTGTAAATTCCAAATAATCCAACAATAAATTTTCCATCGTATAGGCTTCGAAACTGATTATCGTTACTTCTATCATCTAAGAAAATTAATATAGAAACTCAAATTAACATAATAATAAAATATCAAAACCTCTTTCAATAAGTCCATTTTATGAAAAACAATGAATTCGTTGCAATATTTCGAAAATAAATAAAAGGTCTCGAAGAAGATCTTGATATCCTTGTTGTTTTTTATAAAGATGACCTTCAGGTTCTTTTGCACTATTTCGTAAATGTCAATCAAAAAATGGATTTTTTTGATGATCTCATTCAAAATTTCAATCAAAGACTCCTCGAAATCGATTTGGTTCAATTTCTCCAAATAACAAAAGATCTCTTCTAACTTTTTATCAAAACAACTGTAATATTCATCCATGATACGATCCTGCGAAACCATGATTTTCAACACTTCCAAGATTTTGGTTATAAAAATGTTGTTTTTGAGGTTTTTGGAAGTTATTATTTGGAATTCCTTTGAAGCTTTCTATTAAGTTATTTAGCTAAAAAAGAGAATTACTGCATGAATTCGATCCACTAAGGCAGCTATTATGCTCTCTGAATATCGGTCAATAGAATTATCAAAAGCCCTTTTGATAAAAAAATTTTTTTTATACTTGAAATATAAAAAACAGAACATTTGCAAGAAAAAATTAAAAAAATTGTTTTAAAAAAAATAAAAAATTTTTTAGACAAAATAAAATGATTTTTTTCAGACAAAAAAAAATATCAAATAACAAAAAAATAATAAAGTCTCTGTTTACTCGGCCAAATAAGCCACAAAATCAAAAAATCCCTCCAAAGATGAATTTTTGATCAATTTGAGCAAAGTCGGGACGATTTCCGAAAAGCATGATTGGACTCTAGTTGTCAGAACATTATTTTTGACCATGTTCATTATGCTATCTAAAGCCTTAAAAAAACTGTAGGGTTAATAAGTTTCAAAATGCAAAAAAAACCTGTAAAGTTATAATTCTTTCATTTGTTTCCAAAAGACATGAGAACAGGAATTTAAAGATTTCAGTGAAATATTTTTCGTTTTTGCGAAAAAGAAAAGGGAAATATGATCTCATCATTAAGCAAATTCTTGATTTGATGACCGCTGATTCATATTTTTATTAAAAATATTCATTTTTTAATTACATGAATTGGAATTAAATAGCTTCAACAGGTATTTTTTGAACACATCCTCAACATCCGAGCTAAAAAGTTGAAATTCTCTTTATTTTTAATAAAAACACTACACAATATCATTTCGCCGAGTTATCAGATTCGATAAAATTGAAAAACATAGGAAAATCGTCTCTATGATGTTGGAATCTTCTGTATTAATCAGAAAGTGGCTATTTTGGAACTTCGGCAAAACCTTATAAAGGGTTGCATCTAGAGTCTGATCTCCTTTATTGGATTTCACGATATAATCTAATGCTTCAAGGAGAAATTTGGAGAAAAAGAACAAAGTTCCATCGATTCTTTCACATAATATCAATAATAATTGACTCATATTTGTTTTCAGGATGTTGGAATTCTAAATGAATTGGATTAAAATAGAATATTAAATGAAAAATGATGAAACTTTTAAGTCACAAATGTCATTATCCAATGCCACAAATTCATCAGGCATATTTTGTGCTGTTTCATAATCCTTCAGTTCATTCTTTAAAATGTTTAATATCACATCATTACAGAGGCTGAAGTAAAATTTTTATATGAATATTAGCTTAAATTTGATAAAATTATGTAAAAATGAAAAAAAAATCTAAAAATGAATGAATTTAAATTATAAACGGACACGAATCGAACGTCATTATCTGTAAAAACTCTGAAATAATAGAAATCTTTGGCACATTCTATAATGAACAAACACGATTCATTGAGAAGTTGTTGTGAGGATTGCAGCTATATATATAAAAACGATAAACTTTAAATTTATAACAAAAATTATATACATCAAGAATTTTCCTATTCTCCATGCAGTTTTTTTCATTGCAAATCAACAATTTAAATTGACTAATGATGTTTCTGAGCATTGATTCATTGAAGTTAATATAATGTGGGAAATCTGTTTCCTTCCCATTTAATATCCCCTGATAATTTTCTTCATTGCTCAGGAAATAATGATGCAAAACATTAGAAGAATGAATGATATTATATTTGATGTTATTGATAGCATTGACAATATCTTCATGTGGATGGAAGGTGACAATATTAAGACCATCATTATTCAATTGAATAGAGAAAATGTTCAAAAAAAGCTCCAGACATTCCTTATTTTCCAAAAAACTCTTGAGATTATGCTTATATTCATGATCGTTTAACGATTTCTGGAACAGAATCGATATGACATCTGTTATAAGTATCGCAATTTCTAAATTCTCTATTTGGAAATTATAGTTATTATCTTTATTATCATGAGCCTGAACGATATTAGCCATCAGAAAGGCGATTGAAGCTTTTAAATTATGCAGCACTTGACCGAAAATATTGAAAAACTTTTGTGTTATGGGACTATTTTCGAATATCTGATGGATCATCACCTTGACAATCAACATCTTAGTCAAGGTTCTAGGGAAATTATCTTCGACTTTCAGATAAGTTTCCAAGAAATTCAACACTACGAGGATCACTTGGCTCTTTACATCGATGATATTTGATAAATTAATGAGGTATTCCAAAGCCACTGAAAGTTTCATTTTGTTCTTTAGGAAGATATTTTCTTTGAAAAGACAGAGAACATTTAAGCCAATGAGTCGAATTATTATAGAGGCATCATCAAATTTCTCGAAATTCATCAATTTCCTTAATAAGGCGGAAGTATAAATTATGATTCTTTCTTCCAGCGCTGGATTTTGCATGTCAATATAGATCATCTGGAATAATTCCTGTAAATGAAGAGTGATGGAAGTCTTCTGAATTTGTTCCAATTGGCTTTCTGCTGACTTGCGAGTTGCATTATCATTATTGAGGTAAGCCGTTGAAATCAGCTCGGAAAGAAGAAGCATGCGTTGCGGGTCGGTTGTTGTATAGATGTTGTTTTGGTTGGTGAGGGTTTCGGCAAATATCACGGATAAATCAACCATTTGAACGTATTGGGAAAAATGAGATATTTATTTGATTTTTGTGTTTTTTTCCTGTTTTGAATAAAAATAAATATTAATTTTTTTTAAAAGCTTTTTTTCGCTTGGAATTCAAAAAATTATAATTTCAAATAAAAAGATATGAATAATTTTGGAAAATAGTTTGAAGGAAAAACGTTTTTAGAAAAGAAAAATGTGCTAGCTTCGAGGCCGAGAAATTATAAAACTCAATTTTTACAAAATCTCTATCCGAAGCTTACAAAAAAGGGAATCTCTTATCGCACTTTGCTGTTATTTCATAACAGTTATAAGTTGGAACATTTTCTCATAAACCATTTAAATCCTTTTTTGTCCCTTGACTCAAATAATATATTTTTACATAATATAAACTTAAAAATACCCAAAAAAAAGAAAAACTAATGTTTTTGTATTCTTCATGAAAATTCGTCTTTATTTTTATTTTTTTTATTTGATAACATAGAAAATAGCATATTTTCAAAGTAAAAATTAGCAATTTATCAATTATATATGTAAAAATGGATAATTATGATAAGTTGCCATTCGTAAAATGGAAACTTGAATAATTTTTTTCATTATTACAGAAAAAAAAATGTGTAAAATATCAATAATTTCATATTTGTAGATGATCAATTTTAGAAATTTAATTTTCAGATTTTTTTCTAATTTTATTTTATTTCTCAGGTTTACCCAAAATTATATATTTCCAAAAATTTAAGTTCTTAGACTCCGAATTTCTTTTTAAACAAGTTTTCCTGAACAAAATTCACCACCACCTTCTTCCCCGAAAAATATCTATCATGCAATGATTTTTGCGTGTTTATCGCCGATTGGACATTTTCGAATTTCACCCAGATATTTCCTTCGCTTTCTGGATCCAAGATGATTTTTCTCACATCTCCATAATTTTTGCATTCATCTAAAAAATTTTATTTTGTATAATTTTCATAAAAAAATGTATAATTAATTAATTTTATAAAAGTAATTAGTATAATTTGATATAAAATTCATTTTTTTATCAAATTTTAAAATAAATAAATTTCTAACCTTCGACTTCATCCTTCAAATCAGATAAAAACGTACTATTGTTTAAATTGTCTTCCTTCGAAAACATGTTCGATAGCAAGATGCATGTTGTTGGTTGATTTGATATTTCCTCCTTATTGACGATCATCATTGGAGTTTTCATTTGGATTTGGGGGTCCATTGGCATTGGCATCGGAATGACATTTGGATTTGGTGCAGACAATAATAAATTTGTAGCTGGAAGATAAAGACCTGCTGGATTTTCTCGGGTCAATTTTTGCATGAGCATTGCTCGGGATTGGGCACTATGCAGGAAGTTGTTGCCAGACTCTTCATCCAAATCCAAACTTTCAGTGTTCACGTACATATTGTAACTACTATTTGCTATTCCTGCCATATTTTGTTGGACAGTGCTCACCTAAAAAATATTATTATAAAAATGAAGAAAAAGTGATGAAAATGAATGATCAAAAAAAGTATACAAAATTCTATAAAAAAATTTTAAAAAAATTTAAAAAAAAAAAATGATCAAAAAAAAGTAGATGGAAATGATAAAAATATAAAGAAAAAAATCATTACTTTCAAAGGTTTGTTTCTCAGCATGAACCCATTCATTTTGTTTATGGCTTCCTTTGCGTCATTAGCGTTCTTGTATTGGATGAAAGCGAACCCCTTGCTTTTTCCAGTTGAAATGTCCCGATGCAGATCCACAAATTCTATTTCTCCAAAGGGAGAAAAAAGCTAAAATAAATTTTTTTTTTGTTTCTTTAACAAATTAATCAGACTTCCTTCAAATCCTGCTCCTTCAAATCCGATAGATGGTCAGTCAATCCTCCCACATAGATTCTCATAGCTCCTGGAGCAGTTTTGGTGTTGTCTATAGCATTTTTAGGATATTTAATTTGCCTTAAAATTCAATGTTTAAAAAATCAAAAAAAAATTATGAAAAAAAATGTTTGTTTTATTATTTAAAAAAAGATTTTTCTTTTATCAAAAAGGAAAAATCCATCCATAATAAGGTTTTTCTAGTCTACCTTGGTTCATTTAAGCTTATAGAAGAAAACTTAAATACTGTAGGGGTAGACAGACATTTAATTTATATATAATTTCTCTTATTAATTAAGAAAGTTTACTTATTTGCAGCTGCCAATCGGTTTTTTTCAGCTTGAGAATGTTGGAATTTGATAGCATTCCCCATAAAATTTTTCCCGCTGAGAGCAATGGCCTTTAAAACGGAATCTTGGTCATAGAATTCCACGTACGCAATACCTTTGGATCTCCCATTTCTCGCATCTCGGATAATTCTTATATCCCTAACTTTGCCAATATGTTCCTTGGAAATCATTTAATTTAAAATGTAATAAATGAAAAAATTGTACTTTATTTAAAAATTGATAGATGTCATATTCTTTCGCCTGCAAAGGCAAATTCAATAATAAGCATGTCAAATCATCTCGTTTTGACTCTTCAGCTAATCTTTCTTTTTAAAAAAAAAAATTGTTTATATAATAATTTAACATACATCAATATAAATTATATAATTATTGATTTTCATTATAATTATTGATTTTTTCAGATAATTATATGTTTTTTCTTTTCATATAATTATTTGATTTTTTTACAGAAAACATATAAATTTTCTTAAAAAAAAATGAAATTTACGAGCTTCCTTCAGCTTCTCCTCCAATAATTTGAATTCTTCAGCCTTAGGATCCTTGAGTGCTGGTTTTCCGGAGCTCTTTTCACGCGATCGAGGCGACTTGTCATAATCGCGGGTTTTCTTTTTCTTGTGGATTTTTTTCCGATAATTGGATTTGGACTTGGATTCAGGCCTCTGTTTTCGGGATCGTGACCTTGATCTTGAGTTTCTAAAATTTTAAAGCAATTGGAAATTAAACGATTTTATTTCGCTTAATAAAAAAATATTTTTGAAAAATAAAATGAGGAAAACAATTTTTTTTTTTTTCGATGTAAAACTATTTCACGGAAAAAAATTGCATAAATGGCTAAAATCTAAGAAATTTAAAACTTTTAGAAGAAAGCAGAAAATCAGAATACTTTTTTTTATCATTTTTTCGTCCATCGTTTGAGTCTTTATTCTGGATTTTTGACTCCTTTATGTTTTTTTTATTTTTTTTAGGTCAAAAATTGTTCTAACGATAAAATTATTATGAAGGTAAAATTCAAAGTGTCTGGGATGTTTTTATTTTAAAGAAAAATTGTTCTTTTTTTAAAAAAAACAAGGTACATTGACAAAAATTACAATAGTTATTTATTATATAGTTAAAAATGTCGATAAGAAGTACCTTGAGTAATGCCTCGACCTTTTCAAGGTCCAGATCTGCGATTTGATCAACCATGATTGCTTCTTTAAGGATTTTTGATTTTTAGGTTTATAATTATTTTGGTTTTAGAGCTTTCGCTATTTCAAATCAAAATTTATAAAGCCGCAAGACAAAAAGATAGGAAAAACAAATTTATTTCAAATCTTTTTTTTTAAGATAAATTTCAAATTTCAGAAACTCAGAAACTTCTAAATTTTATTTATTTTTTTTTTAATCCCTCTTTTTTCAATTTTTTAGCCTTTAAATTTTCCTTCTAATTTTTATTTCCACCAAATTTTTTTTCGCAAATAAAAAATTTTATTTGTTTTGTTATTTTTTCATTTTTCTTCTTTTTTTCTCTATTTCTTTAATATTTAATGCTGATGTTCATTCTTCTTTTCTTCCAATTTTGGTTTTTCTCCATGTCCCTTGTCCTCATGGTGATGATGATCATGAGATCCATATGGTAATCCATGGTACATATTCGGGTCATCATGTCCAGAGAATCCCACATGTCTAATTCTATGATATTCAGTGCCTTCCTTGATATAATTGGCAATATAATTGCTCCAGGTGGCAGGTTCAGTTTTTCCGATCTTTGAGACAATTTCTCTTAATTTATCATTGACTGCCTGGGTTTCCATATAACCACTGATATCAAAGTCACCAACTGGATTGATGGGTTCTCTTTGGATTTGAGTGTTGGTGGTATGTCTCCAATGGGCTTCAATACCAGGCACATGCCATTGATTCACCACAGCAACGATCTTCTTAGCTTCTAGACGATAGATTGAATAGAACAAATCGACATCTTTTTGGTCGATGAAGATTTTTTTCTGGTGTGGAGCGAATTTCTCGAAGAGTTTAATGAACCAATTAACTCTTGATAAATCCATGTTCTCTCCAAAGGCCGCACCTCCATGAGTGTATAGTATATTGTAGTGGTCCATGTTTTCAACCCTCCAATGTCTGTTATGAAGACCAAAAACGCTTCTAAAGATCATAAAGATGAAATCCATTCTCTTCTCGGTAAGGAGGGCATTGATCGCTTCTGGATCGAGCTCCAGACCACCCAAAACTACCTTAGAATTCAGTTTCTCAGCTTCTTCCAAGGCCAATTTCATCTCGAGGCCTGGAATGAAAGGATGGAAATCGGTAGGGAAGGCTAAAAAGAGATTCAAAAGCGAAATGTATCACAAAAATCAATAAAACCTTTAATCGCATTGGCCAACAATAGCCAGGAATACAATCTCAACTTAAAGATCAGTCCTCTTGGGTTGTTTGGGTAGTCCAGAGAGAAAGCCGTTTTGAAAAGTGAATTGTATTTGTTCATCTCTTCTTGCGAGTTCACGTTCTGCAAATGACGAGCCAAATCGGTCCATTTCTTGTTGGTTTGCAGGAAAACAGCTTCCGGCTTCTCAGCTTCAATCAATCTTTTGGTTCGATAAGCCAAAAGACTTGAAGAATTCGTCGTTCCTATCAAAAAGAGCTTTCTTTGCTTCGCTGGGTCTTCAAGAACTGTTAATGTGTTTTTGAAAGGATTGGCTCTGAAAAAATAAGGGTATGAATAAAGGGATAAAGGAAAAAGGTTACCTGTTTCCTACTCGAACTGCTTGAGAGCTGGCAATGTTGGGGTTTCTCACAAATCGGTGAACAACTTGTCCTAACATTTTGGTTTCGGGTTATAATTTTTTTTATTGAGTTTTGTTTGTCTTAAAAATTTGTGTTTTTAAAAGAAAAATGAAATCATTTTATCTTAAAAAAACATCTTTTATTAAAAAATAATCAAATTTTGAAAAAATTTTCTGTTTTTCTTTAAAAAATATAAATTATGAAAGAAAAGGAATTCTAAATGTTTTTTTTTTATTAAGAAAAATATGATTAAAAAAATGTTCTTCTCTT
>Ga0302186_10002821_pt1 | contig 13101 bp, 14 predicted proteins | sample II_Bog_E1_2_FD_198782 | JGI IMG/M metagenome (GOLD analysis project Ga0302186, IMG submission 198782) | Peat permafrost microbial communities from Stordalen Mire near Abisko, Sweden - II_Bog_E1_1 | ecosystem: Environmental > Terrestrial > Soil > Wetlands > Peat | place: Sweden: Abisko... | reverse complement strand
TCCATTCCCTTTTAATTTAATGAATTTATATGTTTTTATTAAGAAAAATAATATTATACTTGCTGCAATCCACCTAAAACTGTTGTTTCGCACGGATAATAAGGAACTTGTCCTGAAGCGTCTATTAAAAGGCAAGAGTTTTGCAACATCACTGAATTGAACATATCAATATATTCAGTTGTATGGATATTCAAATTAAGTGAATGTTCCTAAAATCATCCATTATTTCATAAAAATTTCAACAACAACAAAAAATTAATAAATGAAAAAACAAATCAAACCCTTTTCAAATTAGAAAACACTTCAGTCAATTGATCCAATTCAATACTAATAGATTGTGAAGATGTCTGATTTTCTATCAATACGCTTGAATCGAATAATTCTTGTCTCATTGCGTTCACTAAAATTCCGCACATTGCATTCGCAAACAAAGTACTATTTACTTCACTCTGAATACTCAGTTGATTATCAAAAATATCCTTATAAAAGTAGAATTTCATTATGAAAAAACCCTCTGCAGCCCCGACCAAAATCAACACTTTCAAGATAAAACCTTTCAAACCAACATAACTTATCTTAACCTTTTTGCGTTTCTTATTTGATTTTTTATTTGTAGTATCCAATAAATTTTCATTATCTGAGCTTCCATCGCTCATTTGTTCACTTTCCATTAAATCATCATCTTCATTGCCTTGTTGTATTTGTGTCAAAAATGCCTCGCATTTCAGAAATAGAAGCTTGGCCTTATGGATTGGAATTTCGAGAAAAATCGACAATATATGATTTTCATGCTGGCTGATACGAACATAAAAATAGATCAAAATGATTAATCCAATAAATAGCAATAGGACAGAAATAACAATTGAATAAACCAAGATATTTTCAGAGTTGTTGATCATGTTTACCAAATCTCCAATGAACAAACTCACTGAATTTTTAAGTGATTTGTAACATCCATTTAACGAATTGTAAATCACAAAAAATACGTTAGGATCAGACATTGTGATATTTGAGAGATCCTCTTGGTTGACTAAATAAGCCTTTCCGATAATTTGATTGGTTGCGTCATTGATATCAAATAATTCAGAAGTTGTGGTATTTCCATCCAGAAAAACAATGTTCGTTGTCGCTGAATACATCAAAGCTGTATGTTGGGGAGAGAATCCGAAAGAATTAAAAACGATATAATCATGAAAATATGCCAAAAGATTGATGGTTGTATCTAATTTGGCTCGGACTTTGGCTTCATAGTTTACAGGAGTGTTTGTCAAAATACCATTGTTTAGCATTTCCAACTCGAAAACCCTGTTCAAAATTTCCTGGGAAAGGAGCAATCTTTGGGAACTGGCTTTGATGAGTTGGTAGGAATTTTTGATGTTAGTGATACCTTGTAAATTATACACCTCAAAAATGATGGCAATAATGATCAAAGAGATAGCGAGAACAAGTCCGGTGATATTTAATTTGATATTTGGTAAGAACCTCTTCGAATTGGCATGAATGATGAGATTTTTGAATCTCTTGCGGCTTTTGAAGAAACTGGAATTATCATCATAATCTTCATCTTCATCATCTTCATTCGCCAGTCCTTTCTCCATCTGATTATTCTCTGTCTTTTTATTATCACCTTCAACTTCTTCACCATCTTTACTATCTTCATCGCTGCTTCTGTCCAATTCCTTTTTTAAATCATCCAAATCATATAATTTGTTCCCAAACAATTGCAATGTTCGAAAACCTTTCCCATATTCAATTTTTTCCTTGTTATCTTGGACATTTTCATCCACCACTTTATTATCTTCTTCTTTATGTTTTAGTTCAAATTTCTTCAATAGATTAGACTCATTTAAAGCGTTGGATCGTTTGGAAGATAATTGGTTGGCTCTATTGGAAGTTTCCATGAAATGCACAGGAAGTTTGGAATCTTCATGAGAGAATGCGTTTTTATCATCTTCTCTCATTGAGTTTATGATACTTTCATCGATCCTTGGACTTATTTGGAAATTCCTCGTACTTTCTAACACCATTTTACTTCTATCTGTCAACATATAATCATAATAATTATTCACTCCATCAAGAATTTCCCCAATATACATTTCATTTGAAATGTCATATTTTAAAGAAAAAGCGGGTATTTGTTGCTTTTTTTCTTCGGGCTTTAAACGATTAGAAGTTCGTTCAGATGCTTTTCCACTAGAAAGCTTTCTGTCGAGTGATTCAATTGGAGCTGATAATAATTGTTGGGAATTATTAATCTGCCCTGATTTCATAACGCTGTAATTCAATGAGTTTGAAGACGGCTTTTCAATGCGAACTAAATAACCTTGCAAGGGAGTGTTTTTGAAGGTTATATCTGTACAAGAGATAAGCATGCTTTCTGGAAATATTTTTTTATATATTTGGTAAAATTTAATATTTATTTGAACCTGATTCCACCAAATTTTCCTGGAAGAATGTGTAAACTTCAAGAAGCATCCCTGTTTTTGAAGTCATTTGTTTTGAGTTGTCAAAGAAACTGGGGATGATGTCTGTTATTTTTAAATCACTTCGACCGATTTTTTTCTCATCAATTCCCAATAAAGCAATGCAAGCTGATTTAGGGAAAAAATTTAGAATAAATATAGATATTTTTATAATACATGCTGAAAGATTTAATAAAATTCCCTCGGTGTTATCGATGATGATATATGCGTAATAACGATAAGCTTTTTCTTTTCTATATGTTGCCATAAATTGTAAATTATTGGAAATTGAGGGGAGATGCTAAGAACAAATTAAAATATTTAAAAAGGGCATATTAATTAAATCGGACTTTAATTTGAAGATAGATTGGAACCAAATAATTCATTTTATTTTTCGCCATTGCCAATCTTTCAGGAATTTTGGTTTTGATTTCTAGGTTATTCACAAAACCTTCTATTAATGCATCATGTTGTTTGGCGTAAACCTGGGGCATCAACATATTAATTTTGCAATCTAAATTATTTATTTTATCTTAAATTCCCAAATAATGAAATAATACTTATAATTTCATTTTTTGTGTAGCCCAAGCACGATGCAGCTGCCAAATTACAATTTGTAATTTGTGCAAAATTTGTCTGAAATTTTTTTATTATCTTATTAAGAATTAAATTTTTGAGAAACCTCCTGTGCTGAAACAATAATATGACAATTTGAATCGTTGGAAATTTCACTCAATTGTGATTCCATGATATGAGCTCGATTAGCAGCTAAATTTGACAATCTTAACCTTTGATAAAAAAAAATATAAATTTTTTGAAATAAGGTATATAATGTGCCTATCCATTATGGCTGTAGCTTCTTCTGTGTCTTGAATTATGTAATGTAAAAATTTGGACATTAATCGACATACGCTAGCGATATTCAATTTAGAAATTTTTTGCCAATCTGTTTCGATATAATTGTTTAGATTATTTATTTTTGCAGCAATTTCACACAACCTTCTCAAATCTGGAGAAAAAAATTATCTTCCTATTATATAATTTTCTTATAGAACCTGGGTTATCCTCTGAAAGCAACGACCAAAACTCCAAATGAAGACTTGCGCATTTTTCGATGTTGATTTTTAATCTTTTTTCAAGATTCTGATATGCCAATTCATCAATTACATCATAATTCATAGATTTCGAGGCTCCATTATGAACATTCATGATATCTTCTTCAATCACTTTTCTGATGAAATTTTAAGTTTATAAAAAGAAAAAGTTAATAACTTCATTCTAAAAATGATTAATTCCTGTTCTAAAGTCAAACGCGCATTTTCAAGTAAAAACAACTCTTGCAATGCTTGTTGTTTCAATCCCAATCTTTCAAAAAGGAATAAGGCATATTGAATTTTGAGCATGGTTGAATTATGAAATCTTTTTTAAAATTATAGATTAAATAAAATGAAACCATTACTTTTCCAAGGCGATACTATAAGAACTTTCTAGAAAATGAACAATCATGATCAAATTTTCATCTTCATAATCTTCTTTGAAAATTTTGCTTAAATGCTTGGTTTTTATGTATTTTTTTCTTGAAGGACAATCTTCTTTTACACAATAGGTTTTGTGATGTTCTACGAGACAATCAAATAAAAAAGCAATTTTTCGATTCCTCACTAAAATTTTTTTTTTTAATTGAATTAAAAACAAATTTACATGTTTGATAAAGCAAGAAATTCAAATAATGGAAATAAAGAAAGGCTTGTCTTTCATTATCGAATTTGAAGATATTTATTAACAAAAGATCCAGTCTAAAGTCATCAGATAATATTTGCAATATGAAAATAACGATTATTCCAAAAAACCAGAGGAATAATTGTCCTTTAAAATTTGTCCCATTCAAAATCTAAAATGAAACAAAAAAATTTAAAAAAAAAGGAAAAAAAATGAAAAACTTTAGAAAGCAGTAAAATTAACCCAGTCCAAAAAGTCAAAAAATGTTGGCCGCAAACCACTTTGTAGATATATGGATTGTAATAATATATGTTTTTTCGAACCATTGTATATAATACCAATCCGGATATGCAGTAAATGAATATTACGATTATGTTTAACGAATAACCTGCAAAAAAAGTAAAAATTATGACCAAGACAAGTTTTTGAATCATAAAGAACAAGTCTCCTTCAGAAGATGACCTGGAAAAAGAGATGTGAAAAAACAAAATATAAAAAATATTAAAGTTACTTGGCAAGCCATAAATGAGTTTTTGTTCTATTTTCATATCCATATTTGATGAGCAAAAAATTGCCACTCACAAAAACTATTATAGCCAGAATAGAAACAAAAATATGGACAAGATTAGTTCCAGTAAAACAATAGACTCCATTAAAAACTTCATGAACAATTAATCCATTTGAATTAGTTGTGCATTTAAACAAGATGAAAAAGAGCTCGATTATTGGTAGATAAATAATTTGCAGTAGCTCATAAAAAATTCTGAAAATAATGAAGATTACATGCGAAGTTTCCAAATTATGCTTGTTAACGTTGATGAGCATTATATGGATTATTAGACAAACCAATAGCATGAAAACCAAAATACCAATAATCACATAAAAAATCACTAGTGCATTATAATAATTCATCGAATTGAAATGATTGGCTATTGTGAAATAAGAAAAAAAACTCCCGATTTGGGATGAGATATTTACATTTTGCCATGTTGGTATTAACTAATAAAATTTTTTTTAGATAAAAAATTTGTAATTGATGATAGAGAGTTACTTCATTGTAAAAAGCCAAGGACAACAGTTGACAACTTTCAACAATGTAAAAAACAAAACGCAAAGGAAAGGGAAACAATTCTTCTCCAATGATGCTGGAAACAAAATTAAAAAACAAAATTTTGTTTTTGGATTCGTTTTCATCGATGTTCACATTTGTATTGTCTTCATTCATATCATTCGTTAATTCATCCTGAGATGATGAATCGTCCATCTTTTTTTAATGATTGATTCGCTTTTTTTTTTCTTGATTTAAAACTTTTTAGGAAATTTTATAATTTAAATTTTTTGCTTAATTTCATTTTTTATATTTTTGAAAGCTTTTTTTGTAAAAAGTTCTCTGCTTTTTATTGTTTTTCTTTTAATTACTAAATATCCTGACTTTTTTAAATATGGGAGCAATGGATTTTAAAGTCTCTTCCATATTATCACCCTCCAAACATATTGGCATCAATTCTGGCAATCCTAAATGATGAGAATAGCTCGCTTGTCCCTCCATAAATGGCAAATTGAAGAGAGCACTTTGGTCATTTTCATCCATCAAACATTTATTAGAAACATTCGCAATGAATTTATTTTTCAGTGTTATTTTTTCTCTTTCTTCAGGATAATTTTTGAGATAATCTGAAACTTCATTGAAACCTTCTTCAGTAAATAAGGAATCTAATAGAAAAGGGTCATTAAAATTATAGGTTGATTGGATTTCTATTAATCCATTAGAAGCTTGTTGATTTCCTTCAATGAGGAAAGTTTGATATTTCTCTTCTATTTCATCCACTGTGATTTTAATTCTGCTTAAATCATTTTCAATGAAATAGTTAGCACAAAAGGCTATAAGTTCCTCAGCATTTTGATAATAGTTTTCATAAAAACTTGTGAGGTCGCTCAGTGAAAAAAACTCAACAATTTTTTCTATCAAGTCTTTTGGAATCAAAACGTATGCTTGAGTATAAAGAGCGGCTCGAAAAATGCATGAACTGATGAATAAGCTGTTGATTTTCATATTGCGTTTTTTTAAGGCTTCTTCGAGAAACGTTTTTTCAATTGAAGTGAATAGAACAAAATCTCTGGTTTTTTCATGATATAAATCGATGGCCTCCAAAATTCTCGACTCTTCGACTTTATATAGCTCAATGGCCGAATAAGCTGGAGAAATATTAATTAACACCTTCATCAAATCTTTCCCGTTTTTGATTAATGAAGAATCTAGAACTATTGGATAGGAATCTATATTGCAAATGTGCTTGTAATAAATCGAAATAGATTCCAAGTGTGGGATTGCAACATCAACCTTATCGGATTCATTTTTGACATCAATGAATTCAGATGAGTCGGTTATGAGCAACATTGAGTTTGATTTATTTGTAAGATCGTAAATTTTGTCTGGATTTCTTAACAGCTCAACACATGAATGACCTATTTTTGGGGTCACGAAAATACTTGAGGGGAGAGTTGTTTTGGGAAGGTTTTTGGAATTAATGGAAAGCAAGCCATGATATTTTTTAAAATAGTCGAGAAGAGAGGGCTCAGATGAATCCATTTGATTTGGTTGTTTTTTGTTTATTTTTTAAATTTTTTCTAACTCTCATATTTATAGTCAATTTTGACAATGACATAATTAGCGATTTATTTACATGGTAATTCCAAATAATTAAAAATTTTAAAAAGTTCAATTTTTAACTATTTTTTTTATTTATTTCCTAATTACAAATTTTGATGTTCTTATAAATAAATGAAGTATTTACGATTTAATTTCCTTGCAATTATTTTTTGTTTTGTTCTTCAAGAACATTTGTGCAGAAAAAAACTACGTAAGAGAAAACTAATAAATCTCATTTTTTCCAGACAAAAAGCAACATTTCTATGTCTCAAATTCTAATACCTTGTTTTTTTCTCCAATCAGTCAAAATCTATATGAATGGCCAGACAGTTTACAAGAAATTTATTCCAAATCAAACCAACATTTCCATTCAATCTCGAATAATTGTGAAAGAGGTAGTCTTTTTGAATAAAAGTTGTTCCCCTTCCATAGATAACAATTTTTTATGCTAGATACCTGTAGAAATTGGAAAACGATAAAAAACACAGCGTTCATGCTTTTAAGCAATGTTCAAATTGCCAAAGCGCACAATTTATTTTACGTTGAAACTCAAAAGAAATCTAACGTTTTCGATGATTACGGTCAATTTTTATTTGCGGTGATTCCGGATGGCGTGAGTTCTTCTAGCGAAGAGAAAAAAATGGCAATTACTTTTTTTACAGTTTGCATTCCAGTTAATAAACAAATTCCAGCTTTTTTAGGTAATAAATGTCCTCTCGACTCTTGTAAAAAGCAATTAAGAAAAGAAGGTATTCTGATGGATTATAATATTATTATATAGAAAAAAAATTAGAGTGTGAGTTTGTTATTGACAAGAAAAACATCCAAATTGTGCTTCATTTGGGAAACAATCAAATAAAAGATGGAACTTCCTTGAATTTTTTACGTACCTTTTTTGAAAAATGCTATTTGATAAATTCAATAATTAATATAGAGAAGGCATTCAAAAAGAAAAGACCAAATAAATTAAAAAAAGAGTTGATTCTTGGTTAATTTTTTGATAAACAACAGATTTTTTCATAAAACCAAAATAAAACTATTTTTAATTATTATTTTTTTTTTGAGAGATTATTTTTATGTATAAAACTTCTGACCTGGGCAATCCCGACAATGCAGATGATATCCACAATTTCTATCGTATAGATAAAGAATTGGGATCGTAATTTCTTTGTTTTTCATCATATTATCAATTTACAAGAGGATCTTTCGGCATTGTTAAGAAAGCCATTAAAAAATCAACTGGAGAGGAGTTCGCCATTAAAATAATTGATAAGTATGTAACTTTTATTATTTTTATATATAAAACAAACACTCATAGAAAAAACCTCTCTGGTGAAGATATTGCATCTTTGGAAACAGAAGTTGATATTTTGACTCAGGTTCTTTCTTTTTCAAAAATAAAATAGAACAGAAATAACTAAAAATTTTAAAGATAGATCATCCAAACGTGGTCAAGCTATATGAAATTTATGAAGATGAGGAGTTTTTTTATATGGTATTGGAAATGATGACAGGAGGAGAGGTTCCTTCTATTGATATTTTTAAATTTTTAAATTCAATCAAAGCTCTTTGAAAGAATCGTAGAAAAGGATCATTATAGTGAAAAGGAGGCTGCTGACACAATCAGACCTATAGTAGATGCTTTGGGATATTGTCATTCTATGGGAGTGGCTCATCGGGACTTGAAACCCGAAAATCTATTGTATTCTTCCAAAGATGCAGGAGCCATTATAAAAATTAGTGATTTTGGATTAGCAAGATTTATAAATGATGAGGTTATGACGACCCAATGTGGGACCCCTGGTTATGTTGGTACTAAAAGCAAGATATAATTTATTTTAAAATATAGCAAAGCTCCTGAGATTATCACTGGAAAGGGATATAGTGAAGCAATAGATGTTTGGAGTGTGGGAGTTATATTATATATTTTGTAAAATAATTAAAATGGAAAAAAAATGAAAATAACAAAATTTTTTTAGATTATGTGGCTTCCCTCCATTTTATGATGAAAACAATGACAAATTGTTTGAAATGATCAAAAATGGCCAATATGAGTTTCCCTCTCCTTATTGGGATAATATCTCTGAGCAAGGTTTTCTGTCAATATTTAATTTACTAATTTGAAAATTTGATCATTAAAGCGAAAGTATTAATAAAGAAAATTTTACAAGTTGACCCCAAAAAACGCATGACCATTGAGTTTATTTTGAAGGATCCTTGGATAACTGAAAACTCCAATGACAAAAATATTCCCAATTTGAAAGAAAGAATTTCAGAATTCAATGCAAGGAAGAAATTCAAGGTAAAATGGAATCAAATCATTTTTTAAATTTTAATTATCCATAGAAAATCGGGCATGTGCTCAGAGCTGCAGTAAAGTTCACAAGACTAAAGAACTTATTTAATTGACATATTTTTTTCATATAAAACATAATTACAAATGAATAATTAGAAAATAGTTATTTAATCAATAATTTAATGATTTTTTCTCTTTAATTTCTTTCGTCCATATTATTAAATTTATTTTTGATATAATTTCAGCAAACTTTCAGGAATATCTTTGAAATAGGGATGTTCTAAAGCCTTTTTCGCAGTGATTCTTTCTGCTGGGTTGCATCTGAGCATTTTCTAAAAAAAAATCAAAAATAGACAACTGAACAATATATAAAAATAATTACATCAAGCAAATCTAAACCGACTTCATCCAATTTAGGAACTAATTTGTTTAATTTTTCGGGAGGAAACACTTCTATCGTATCAGACTAAAAAACATCAAAATTTTCATGGGAAAGTAATTTAATTTATAAAAAACTTTATATTCTGGCAAATCTGCCATTCCAGGCCAAGCTTCCAAAGATGGCGTTCCAAGAGATTTGAATATTTTTTTTAACTGATCTTTTTCAGAGGAACCTGCGAATATAGGCTTCATATTGACCATTTCTGCGAAGATGCACCCTACACTCCAAATATCGATGGAAGTTGAATAGTTTTTGGAGCCCATTAAAACATCAGGGGGTCGATACCATAAAGTGACAACCTCGTGAGTATAGTTCTTAACAGGGATACCGCTTGCTCTTGCAAGACCAAAGTCAGCCAATTTTAAAATCCCATCCTTTTATGAAATTATTAAAAACTTGCAAGTTTTATGGAAAGAAACCTTGCTTAACAATAGATTCTGAGGCTTAATATCTCGATGCAACACTTTCATACTATGACAATGAGCAATTCCTCTCAATAATTGATACATCAAGCTCTAGAAAAAAAAATGAAATTTTAAAAATTTTTAGAGAAAGGAATTTTAATATACCTGTACAATAGAAGGCTCAACCTTTTCCGAATTGGTAAGGAATTTTTTTAGATCTTGATCCACAAACTCAAATACCAGAACCAATTTTCCTTTGTAATGAATCACATCGTGTAATCTTTGAAGAAGGAATTTATGAAACTTTAATGAAAATGATATACTTCACAATATTGGGATGCTGTAATTCCTTTAAAAGAGAAATTTCTCGGATGGCTGTGCTTGGAATTCCTTCTTCTTCTGATGCAAGTCTGATTTTTTTCAGAGCATATAATTCATTGTTGGTTTTATCTACGGAGTTTTTAAAATTATCCAATTTTTCATGAAAAAAAATTTAAAAATTTAGAAAATAAGAAAACCTCGAGCTTTGTAAACCACTCCATATGTGCCCTCACCTAATTTGTCTAATTTTTCGAATTTTGATAGTTTGTTAAAGGAAGATGGATGCATTTTCGTTACCATATACTAAATAAAGAAAGATTGATAAATAATTATAATAATAAAGAGGAAAAATCGCTATTTCTTTAAATTTTTTAGAAATCTTAATTAATAAAATTTCTGGTCAACTCTGATTCTGAGAGTTCCATAAAAAATAAAGAAAACAAAATATGAATAAAAAAATTATAAAAAATAAATGAAACTGTTTTAAAAAATTAATGAGGTTAGTGAGAGATATTTCAAAAAAATAATAATACCTAAAATATTTGCATAAAATATGGTATTTATTAATTATTTAATAAATACTCATTTATGTAATAATTTATATAATATCCTGCACAATAATTTTTTTCTCTTCATTGATTGTTTCTTTTTGAATTTCGGCAATGCCAATAATTTTTTTGTACAAACCGAAACTTTCTAACACATCGATTTTTAAGGTTTTTGAAATTGCCTTTCGAAATTTAGTTTGAACAATTAATTAGTTTTCTTTACTTTCCGACAAAGAAAACACTCTCCGGTTGATTTCCAAATATCAATGGCGCATTTATAACAAATTCCACCATGTCCGCATTCCAAAAAAACTGCGTCAGCGAAATTATCAAAACAAACTAAACAAGTTGCATCTGAGAGAGTAGTTTTCATTTTTGTTTTTGTGGGGGTTCCTTTTTTGTATTCTGTTCTGATTTTTAAGTTTCAAATTCCATTTTTATTTATTAACCTGGACTTTTAGATAATTTTGCTTCGAATTTTGCTTCGTCATAATCTTTTGAGTCTTGTAAGTTTTTGAAATCTTTCGATTGGTCCTTTGAAGCATTTAGATTTTTTTCTAAGAAATTTTTGAAATTAGAAGAAGAAATGTTTCAAAACTCTTCTGCAAGGCCTGACGAATTTGACTTGGAATATCTTTAACTTTTTGATAGTAGGTGGAAGAGAATTTTTGCATTAAAATAGGTACATCTAAGGGAATTTCTTTTTTTAATTTGATTTTATAAATTGCATTTGGTGTTTCTAGAAAATTTCGAAATATTAAAAAAAAAATATTTATTTAAACCTTGATTCGACAAATCTGGTGAACTTTGATGGGTTTCTGATTGTTCTTCATTTGATTTTTCAAATAAGGCAATAAAAAAATAACTTATTGAAAATTTAAGATAAAACAATTTTTTTTGCATTTCTACATTAGATCATCCAAAAAAATCCGAGTATAAAACGCTATGATTGTGAGATATATTAATAAGAACACTAATCCAAAGTTTGAATCAGCTATAAATATATAAAATAACTTTTTCAAGAAAAAAAAAATGGTCACCTTCTGAATGATAATCGTAATAAATCACCAGACCCTTTATTAAAGAAAAGCTTCCGACACTTATACAACTAAGGCACATAAAAGTCCAAATCAATCCTTTCACTTATAAATTTTCTTTGATCGACGTTAAATTTCTTTAATTTTTACGATGCAAATTGTCTTCCTGCCCCAAACATTTGTAGTAGATTCCTAGTATGATCATCAAAGATATCCCCAATAAATAAAAAAGAATCAGTGTTAAAAGGACCCATGTTGGCCAAAATAGGGAGATAATATGCCATTCAACAAAATTATCTAGTCTAAGATAGATGTGCAACGCTTGAATGAAACTAAATCCTCTAAAACCCATATGCCACTTAATCCATAGATGATAAATTAAATAAAAATAATATAATACAAAAAAACTGGCTGTTGAATTTTGGTCGACAAGGTAATGCCAAGCTAAACACAAGACCGCGAGGTGGGGAATTGCACAATAAATTTTATAAAAGGAATGATAATAATCGTTGAGTTTGAGAAAAACCTAATATTATGATGAAAATGAATTTTTTTTCTTACCATTATCAAGATGATGCATGAATTTTCGAAAATCTCGAAAATTTTTCGTTCTCTCGGCAAATTTTTATAGTGAAGCAAAAAGAAATTCATTAAATTAAAACAGCTCCATATTATGATTGATCCATAAACGAACCAATTAGAAAAATTAAAAGTAAAAAATAGTAAAGCTATCATGATGACAAAAGCTGTGGACACAACAAACCCGATAAAATAATAAAGCATATTTTTCAGAAATGATCTAAAATTTGATTTCTGGGTTAAGTAGTTGGAATCCAAATTTTGATCCATAGTTTGTGGGTTAACGGGGCAAGCTTCGCTTGCTTGAAACATTTTCTTCATGTCCTCTTCTTTGATTACTATAGATTGATTTTCAACATCTTCTTGTTTTTGAAGTTTATCTTTAAAATTTTCAAGATTATTCTTGTTTTGTTCATAGTTGAAGAATATTGAGTCAACGGGGGGGGAAAGGAAAGGCCTTCCAGTGTTGACGATGGTCTCTTCAGGAGAAACAACAGTCTATAAAAAAAAATTTGAAGGGAAATTAAATCTTAGAAAAGAAAACATTGTTATTCTCTTTTTCCATTGAAATTATGTGAATATTTTTTTTTTTTTATTTTTTTTCTTAAATTTTAGTTTAAAAAAACATTATTTTTTAAAAGAA
>Ga0302186_10002818_pt1 | contig 13110 bp, 6 predicted proteins | sample II_Bog_E1_2_FD_198782 | JGI IMG/M metagenome (GOLD analysis project Ga0302186, IMG submission 198782) | Peat permafrost microbial communities from Stordalen Mire near Abisko, Sweden - II_Bog_E1_1 | ecosystem: Environmental > Terrestrial > Soil > Wetlands > Peat | place: Sweden: Abisko, Stordalen... | reverse complement strand
TGTCACCATTCGACGAAATGAGTCTCGGCGTCCCCGTGGCACACCAAAAAAATCCAAAGGCACCCTGCTTCATCGTTTCCTCAGCGCCCTGCCATTTACCCTCACAGATGCTCAACAGAGAGCAATCACGATGATACGATCCGACATGGCCCGGTTGCATCGCATGCATCGACTCCTGCAGGGTGATGTCGGCTCGGGAAAAACAGTCGTTGCCGCTGCCGCCATGCTGACCGCCATCGAGACAGGACAGAGGGCGCTTCTGATGGCCCCGACGCAAATTCTGGCCGAACAGCATTTCCGAAATTTTCAAACCTGGTTTGAACCCTTGGGCATCTCCGTTGATCTCCTCACCTCAAAAAAACGCGGAAAGACCACTGCTCAAGCCGTGATCGGCACACATGCCCTCCTTCATCAGGAGGAGGCTTTGGAGGGAACGGGCGTTGTTATCATCGACGAACAGCATAAATTCGGAGTTCTCCAGCGGAGTAAACTATCCCTTGGCAAGTCTGTACCCGACGTTCTGGTGATGACCGCGACACCGATTCCCAGGACTCTGGCCCAGACCCTCTACGGCGATCTGGATCTTACCATCCTGGACGAACAGCCTCCAGGGCGCGGCAAACTGCGAACCGCGGCACGAACAATTGCAAAGCTCCCCGAAATCACCGCCTTCCTCCGTGGGGAATTGGAAAAAGGACGACAGGCTTTTATCGTTTATCCCCTGATTGAGAAGTCCGAGAAACTCACCGCAAAAGCAGCGGAAAAAGAAATCTCACTCTGGAAGGATCGCCTGATCCCCCATTCCTGCGCACTCCTGCACGGACGTCTGAGTGCCGAGGAAAAAGGGGCCGTGATGAGGTCGTTCCTCAAGGGGTCAATACAAGTACTGGTGACCACTTCCGTGATCGAAGTCGGTGTCGATATCCAGAACGCCTCATTTCTGCTTGTTGAAAATGCCGAACGCTTCGGACTCGCCCAACTTCATCAACTTCGTGGGCGCATTGGTCGAGGAATCCACACATCGACCTGTGTGCTCCTTGAGGGAAGTGGCTCGGAAGAAGCATTTCAACGGCTTAAAATTCTGGAGAAAAGCAGCGATGGGTTTGTGATCGCCGAGGAGGATCTTCGCCTGCGCGGATCAGGAGACATTCTCGGAACAGCCCAAAGTGGACTGCCTCCGCTTAGGATCGCCGATCTCTACCGGGACGCGGACCTGATCACCAAAGCTTCTGTTGAAGCACAACGCATCCTTGAGGAGGATCCTGAGCTGAAGCAAGAGCGCCATCTCCAGCTACTAAAACTACGAATCGCTTACGAGTTACTACTCCCCTCAACGTCAGGATAATGACACGAGGACTCATACCATCTCTCAGAGATAGGTGGTATAAGTTTCAATAGGAGCGAACTCTCCATTGTGCAAATGGAACGATTGTGTTTATCATACCCGTCCGGCAACGGTATCGGCGGGGTAGCCAAGTGGTAAGGCCGGGCTCTGCAAAAGCCCCATGCGACGGTTCGATTCCGTCCCCCGCCTCCATTTCCTACTGTTGATAGACAGATAGTGCAGAGGTTTTAATAGCGCACCGGACATCAAAAGTCCGACTTTTCCACGGCAGTGCGACTACTAGCACCTACCCGTCGGCAAATCGCGAACGATGGTGGAACTGCTTGTTTCAATCGCATAAAAAAACGCTTTAGTCTCATTCCCCGGAAAAGCTACTGAGAAACTTTTTTCTGCATCGAAGTCCTTCACTTTAAAGGACTCACGGAATGGCTCTAGCGGTAGGATTGATGTGGCCTCTGGCCTCACCCCTTCGGGGCTGTCCTATGGACAGTCTGACTCGCTGCGCTCGGATCAAACCCAAGGGATCGAATCTTTTAGCATATTGCTCTTACGTGCATCGCCAATCATAGATTGGCTCCAGCGGTAGGATTCGGCCTGTTTTGCCTCGTATTTAGCTCAACCATAAGACTTTTTGCAGAGTTACTCAAGCCTAATCCCCCACTACCGCCACATACCCTTTTACTACTTTTTGCTGACAGTTTTGCTGACACCTTGGCAAGCCTCCAAACGAAAAAGTTTGGGTCATTTTATCCCTGCAAGATCAAGGCAAAGTGTCTATATCTTTATACAAACCTTCACCATGGCGACGGAAGCCAAAAGCATTGAAGAGCTTTTTCCCCTGATTGAGTTTTGCAAGGCAGGGAACCTTGCCGCTGTTTCTAAGTGGATCTCGTAGTCCTTGGCCTATGGTAGCGAACGAATCTGCTCATCGCTCGCCTTGTGATCATATCCCCAACTCCTCTCTGCTCGCCATGTGCGTACTTTTCAGATAGTCTCTAAGGACTTCCTATGAAGTCCCCCTACCTGAATTTAGCTCTAATTCTTCTGTTTAGTATCGTGCCATTGGCTCACGCGGGCGACCCGATCCCAGAGACTATTGTTCCCAAGGTCATCGTCGACACAACGGCTGAACCGATTGCGGCTGGTAAGTTCCAGCCGACATGGGATTCGCTCAAGCAGTATCAGGTGCCTGATTGGTATCGTAACGCGAAGTTCGGCATCTGGGCCTGCTTCGGACCGCAATGCGAACCGGAAGATAGTGACTGGTATGCGCGCAATATGTATTCGCAAGGTCACCCGCAAAATGTGTATCACGTGGCCCATTACGGACCGCCGTCGGAGTTTGGTTTTAAGGATGTCATCCATATCTGGAAGGCGGAAAACTTCAATGCGGAGAAACTCATCACTCTCTATAAAAAAATTGGCGCACAATATTTTGTCGTCATGGCCAATCATCACGACAACTTTGACATGTATGATTCAAAGTATCAGCCGTGGAACAGCGTGAATGTCGGGCCGCACAAGGACATTGTTGGTGATTTCGCCAAGGTTGCGCACGAACAGGGGCTGCCTTTCGGTGTCAGCGTTCATGCCGCTCACGCGTGGAGTTGGTATGAAATTACACAGAGCACTGACAAGACAGGACCGCTTGCAGGCGTGCCTTACGATGGCAAATTGACGAAGGCCGATGGCAAAGGCAAGTGGTGGGAAGGACTCGACCCGCAGGATCTCTACGAACAGCGCCACACGCCCAGCCCGAATTTTGACAAACCGGGATCAATCCATACCCGCTGGGATTGGACCAACGGCGTGAGCCTTCCCGATCAAGCCTACTGCGACAAGTTCTATAACCGCACCGCCGACCTGATCAAAAAATATCAGCCTGACCTGCTCTACTTTGATGACGACGCTTTGCCACTATGGCCGGTCAGTGACGCGGGTTTGAAAATCGCTGCGGATTTTTACAACAGCAACACGACGTATAATAACGGTAAGCTTGAGGCGGTGATCCTCGGTAAACAACTCAACGACGTGGAGCGCCAGGGCATCGTCTGGGACATCGAACGCGGTACGTCAGACCGGATCGAGCCGCTGCCCTGGCAGACAGACACGTGCATCGGCAACTGGCATTACGACCGGTCTGTCTATGAGCACAACCATTACAAGAACGCGAGCAGTGTCATCAAGATGCTCTGTGACATCGTGAGCAAGAACGGAAACCTGCTTCTCAACATCCCGGTGCGTGCTGACGGCACGATTGACGAAAAGGAAGAGGTGGTGTTGAAAGGCATTGCTGATTGGATGGATATGAACAAGGAATGCATCTTCGGCACGCGTCCCTGGAAAATGTTTGGCGAAGGACCGAACTCGGAAGGTCCGCCGCTCAAGGTGGGGAACTTCAACGAAGGCAAGGGCAAGCCATTCACGGCCAACGATGTGCGCTTCACCACCAAGAATGGAGTGCTTTACATGATTGAATTGGGAGTGCCAAAAAATGATTTGCAGATCAAGTCGCTTAGCGGTGCGGCCAAGTTGCTCGACAAGCCTATCGGCGACATCACGCTTCTTGGCAGCGATGAGAAGGTGCAGTGGTCACAAGATGCCGATAAGCTGACCATCAAGGCACCCGCCAAATCACCGAACGAAATCGCCCTCGTCTACAAGATTTCCTTGTGAAGATGATTTAGGGGAATCGAAGATTTAACCCAACCCCTGGGTGCTGTGATCGAAATGCAAATTTTTGACGTTGCTCGATCCTGCCCGGCTCACTCTTACGTGATTGCATAGCCAATCGTTCGTTGGCCCGGTTAACCTTGCATCTCCGAATCCCCTTCCGAATGTTGAATTTATGCGAGAGTTACGCAAAGCGTGGGGGGCAGCCAATAGGTTTTCCAGCCACGAAATGGATGCTCGAAATTGGTGCGGTTAGCTTCCCATGCATTGACTCTAGGTAGTCTGAACTGTCCAAGCCCCTCGCCCACCCGTTACCCCGATCTGAACCATTTCAACAAGTAGTTGTCAACGACAGCTATTCCCCAATACCTAAAAAAAGCCCCAACCTGAACGGGACAGGTCTTTTAATCGTCGTTGAACGGCATCCTGAACAGGATGCCAATCATTCCATGGCCAAGTGTCTATCCCGCTTAAGACTCACATTTCACCGCCAGAGGGGGGTGGGTACCAGACACTACCAAGAAAATCGGGGCCTGACGGAGGCAGCAAGCGTGATAATTTCCTCCTTGTGACCTTTGACCGTGACCAAATGGCCGAACGGGTCCCAGATCTCGCTTCACGAAAATTGTGGTACATCAGCCTTCTCATTTGAGATCCACAATATGACACGTCACCTCGGCATTCTCATCGAGGTAGTAACTGGCACAGACCCTGTGGTAGCCATCAGCGATAGTCAATGGCAGATCCGTTGCCAGGTCCCCAAGCATGCACGTCATGGCGAACGAGCAGGCAAGCCCAACACCAATTTCCTGAATGCTGATTTGTTCACTAAGGCGTTCCTGGCACCCCTCACTCCTCATCGTGAAAAGGTGGGCGTATTGATGTTCGAGTTTGGCCACCTGTACAAACGGGATTTTGAACAAGGACGTGATTTCATTGCCGCCCTGGATAGCTTCTTTGCAGAGTTGCCAACCGATTGGCAATACGGCGTGGAGATCAGGAATAAGGAGTTTCTCAGGGCAGAGTATTTTGAGGTGCTGCATCGGCATGGTGTCACTCATGTCTTTAACTCCTGGGCAGCCATGCCTCCTGCGGAAGAGCAGATGGCCATGGAAGGAAGTTTTACGGCTGACTTTTTTGCCTCAAGATTTCTTCTCAAGCCAGGACGGAAGTATGACGAGGCAGTGCAGAGTTTTTCTCCTTATGAATCCGTCCAAGATCCCTATCCAGAGGGACGGCAGGCCATTAAGGAATTGGCTTCCACCAAGACTCAACGCCCCAGCTTCATCTTCGTGAACAACAGATTGGAAGGGAATGCACTGGGGACGATTGCTGCCTCAATTGGAAAGTAATTCCTTCAAAATCCATGAGACGACCAAATCAGATCAAGGATCGAGATTTGCCGATCCCTCTCTGTATCAAGAGCAAAAATTTCAGTGAAATACTGCCGCTCATTGAACTCTGCGGACATGGAAAACTTTATGAAGTTGAGGAGTGGATCATCGCAGGAAAGCCGCTTCAGGGTGAACCACCAGATGATCGCAAATTGCAGCGGCTACTTACTCCACTGGAGATTGCTGCCGCAAAGGGATTCCATAGTCTTGCAGGGCTTCTTCTGGCCAATGGATACGACCCCAACGGCGATGATCGCTCTCCACTTACCGAGCCTGTGCGTTCTCGCGACCGTGAGATGGTTGTGTTGCTTTTGAAATTCGGAGCCAATCCAAATGATGCTGATTTCTGTGAGGTGCTTGAAACTTATGATCGGAATCTGATGGATCTCTTTATTGAGGCAGGAGTAGATCCCTGCAATGGCAATGCGGTGGCCCGTGCCCTTTCCCACAAAGGGCGACCGCTGCTTGGTTTTGTAAAAAGCTACCAGGATCGCTTCCCCAAAATGCAGCGCCAGATAGACATCGCTCTAAACGTGTTTGTGGATAGACGAGACGAAAAGGGGATCGCTCTGATGCTTTGGTTGGGAGCTGATCCTCATGACAGAGTCCCTAACTCCGCTTACCCCGAAGATGCAGAGTTATGTGAAGTGGAAAGTCCATTTGAACGTGCCCTCTGGGTTGATCGTGAAAACGTTATTGAATCGTTTTTAAAAAAACCAATGCCTCCTGAGCAGGTGGAGTACCTATTTAAAAGGGTTTCTTACAGGAGATTACCAAACGTAGTTCGACGACTGCTCAAGGAAGGGGCTAATCCAAACCACACTGAGGAAGAACGCCATATCATCGAGGATTTTGCCTATCCGATACTTTCTCCATGGAATAGTTCAGTAATTGATCGAGACGTGCGTGCGGTTGAAGCCATGGAAATAGTTATCGAGGCTGGTGCAAAATGGGATCCCTCTCCAGAACGGCTAGTATATTTTCGACGGCGGCTTCTGAAGGGAGAACCCCAAAAGGTTCGTAAAGTGCTTGAACTCTTCGAGAAGCACGAAGTCTTGTGTGCGGAGCAATTGAAGGAATTGACCCGAACTCCCAGTATGAAGCAACTACTCCAAAGAGATTTGCCTCAGAATCAGGCAATCAATTCCGCATTCAGGTCCGACGGCGCCTCTAGAACTAACTCGCCGAGGTATAGAAAAAAACACTAGTCTCAACGTTGAAATTGATTTGTTTCTACCAAATCCCCTCCAGATCTTCATCTTCTAGGGATAGTTCTCGAAAGTTGGGATCCAGTTCAATGGCTTTCGCCAAGCGTGACTTAGCCTCCTCAATCCTTCCCTGGCGACATGCATAAGGAGCCAGAAGCCCTCCGCACAATCACGAAAAATCACGAAACAAGGCCACCGCGTTGACTTTTCCCGTGGGGAGCGCTATCTCCCAATCATTAATCAGGCGCTTTCACCAGAACGACCTGCTTCCCATCTCCCTCCCACAAAAAGCGATTTCCTATCAGACATTTGAAAAAGAGAGATTAGCGTTAAAAAAGTATTCCCATCCAAAAACCTGAATCCTAAAAAACCAGATCCCATGAAAATATTTGTCGTGATGCTCTCAGTCGCTTTGACCTTTTTTTCACAGATGGCTCATGCCACCGTATTGACTCAAGCACCAACTAATAATGGTTGTGCTATTTTAATAACAATACCGAAATACAATGCTGGAGATTCCATTGTGATTTCCGTTGCGCCGAATCCTTTGATTTTTGCATCAACTCCTACAACTTGGGGCGATTGGTCTTGGAACGGTGTTGTCTATCCTCCCAATGGTCCTTATTGGTATAATAGTTTAACACTTAATTGCAATGGAACCGGGGTGAACGGTGAATATTTTTTCATTTCAGGTGCGGATGATCCCGGGGGTCCTGTCCAAACTGTCACCAGTGCCACCTATCATTCAGTGAATGGTTCAGTATCAAATATTCCGATCAATACTGTAAGTAATATTACTGATATTCCGCTTCCTCCGGGGGTGACAATCATTTCCGTTTCTGCATCAAGTGATGCTCTAAATTCTTCCCAACCCAGATACTACATTTCTGTTCCCCCCCAGGTCTCGAACTATCCGGTGACCTCGCTCTCTGATTCGACCAATACCGGTACCCTCCGATGGGCGATTTCCTCGGCCAACGGCAATGCCAATGCTGTGAGCACAATCACCTTTGCGACCAATGGGATCATCACGCTTGGCAGCCCTCTCCCTTTCATCTTCAAGCCTGTGACCATCGACGGAACCTCAGCTCCCGGATACAGTTCAAATCCCGTTGTTTCCGTGAACTTCAGCGGGAATTCAGGTCTCTCGATCAGTCCCACGGCAAAGGGCTCCTTGATCTCGGGACTCTCGCTGGTGGGTGCTTCGGGAGCCGCCCTGACGCTTCAGGCTTCCGGTGTTCAAGTCTCCGGCAACTTCATCGGGCTTGCCACGAACGGTACGGTCGCAGCCAATCATGGCGATGGGATTCTCCTCACCTCCATGGCAAGCAATGCCCTGATCGGCGGAAAAGAGGTGGCTTCAAGTATTGATTATTTCATAGCGGACACAAACTCTTCCGTATTCTCAACGAACTTCAATGCCTGGCAGGGGCTAAGGGGGGACGCTGCCTCCACCAATTTTCTTTTCGCCGGAACCGCTAATTCGAATGGTGTCTTTTATATTGGTCCCATCACCTGCAATACAGGAACTCCAGGGTACATGAGCTATCCGTTGACCAATCAGAACAACACAAGTGCATATGGTCCGGATAACGCCTCATTCACCTACGACTCGACGAACGGTCAGCTCGTCTACCTGACCAATGGTGCCTACAGGGTGGTTGGAAGCTATGTCCTGAAGCCTGATGCGAACTTCTACGACCATGGCTTTGTGTGGGACGGAACACTTTCCCAGTTGCAAGTCTCCCCGACCAACGGAACATATCGAACCATCGACTACTGCACGACAAACAGCCGCGGTCAGACGAATTTCAGGGCCACCTATCAGTACACGCACAGTACCATGGGCAATTTGGCCGTCGGCAACTGCGACTCCGCCGGCACGACGAACTTTCCGCCGCGCGGACTAGGAATTGCCTATATCTGCAAGCTGTCCAACCATGTTGGAAATCTCACCAATGCCAGTGACTTTGTAACCATTCCTACCGCCCCCTTGGGTGCAAAGAGCATCACAGCCTATGGCATCTGGGACAACGGACTGGTTCTCAGCACCAACGGAACCGTGCTTTCCCATCCTTACACCATCTGCGGCGGTTACAGTCCTCTTGCAGTCGATAACATCACCAACCCAAAGTTCCCTCTCACCCAAGGAAAAGGGTATTTGGTCGATTATGACTCCGTAAGTGGTAAATTCTCCAACTGGACGATCATTACACATCCTGGTGGGGCGAACATCATCACTCATCTGGAAGGCATCAGCAGCACCGAATCGGGAGTCTATAATCTTGCAGCAGGTTCGGTCATTCTTGGCAGTTCAGGTTTGGAGACTCCATCATGGGTTTCAGTGAATAGGAACGACGACGGAACATTCAGTCAGGGTACATGGGTTGACCTGAACTATCCCGGAGCTTCAAACAACGTGCTTAATGACAATGATGCGGTCTACGGAAACAATGCGGTGCTGGAGACAATTTCCCAGACCAATGGCTCGACCAATTACAGTTCTTTCGGCTATCAGGCCTTGATCACGATAGACTTTCAGCGTGCGAACGTGATCTCTGGTAACCAGGGCAACGGAATCAACTTGCTTGGGTCGGTCGGGAATGTCATCTCCCAGAACTATATCGGAACCGACGCCAATGGCGGTACAAATGCTGCCTATGGAAATGCCCGGAACGGCATCCAGCTTGCCTCAGGTTCCTCCTACAATATGATCGGTGGACAGTTCATCGGCAGCAACAATCCGACCGGCTCGGCGGGCTCGACCTCCCCTGCATTCCAGCGTCCTCCTCTTGGGAATGTGATCTCCGGCAACCACCTGAACGGCGTCCTGATCGAGAATGGGGCCCAGAGTAACATTCTTAGCGGCAATTACATTGGCACCGATGGATCGGGCACCAATGCTCTGGGCAACTGGTTCGATGGTGTTGATATTGAAGGGGCCAACGGTAACGCCCTGCTCGGTTGCGCCTACTATCAGAATCCCTTCGTTTACTACAACGTGATCAGTGGCAATTACGGTCACGGAGTCCGGATCAACAATGCGACGAACACCTTCTTCCAGGGTAACTACGACGGCATCGATGCGCTCGATACAACGAATGTTTCCAATGGAGGCGATGGACTCTGGGTTTCCGGATCCTCGAAGTTTGTACAGATCGGAGGAATCATTCCCCTCGGAAGCGTCATCTCGGGGAACCGGGGCAACGGCACTGAAATCAGTGATACGGTGAGCTATGCTACGAACTTTAATACCTTCGGCGGAGTTCCCTCTTTCAAAACCTATCCCATTCCCAACGGCGGCGATGGCATTCTGATCACCTCAATCGGAGGGCATAACACCGTCCGCACCTGCGTCATGTCTGGAAATCTGGGCAACGGAGTGGAAATTGGAGGTAACGCAACGGGCGTCTTGATTGAGGACACTACCTCCGGAACCTCGACAGGCATCTCAAATGCGATTCCGAATCAGTTCAATGGAATCGTTCTCAGTGGCAGTGCCCATGGCAATACGATCGGAGGATTTAATCCCTCCATCGAAACCTCCGTCCATGCCTCAGGTAATGTCGGCTATGGAATCGCCGTTCTCGACTCTGCAAACAACAACACGATCGTGAATACTCGTATCGGTGTGGGTTTGGCGCTGACCGAGAACCGGGGAGTTCTTCCGCCGATTCCGAATCAACAGGGTGGGGTCTTTCTTGAACAGGGAACATTCGCCACAACCATCGGCGGAACCAAGGCTCTCCAAGCCAACTTCATCAACAATAACGATGGAGATGGAGTGACGATCATTGCGAGCAAGTCGAATAATATTGTCGGAAATACGATCAGCTCGAATTCGGCAGGTATTTATGCCGAAGGAATCTGCACTGGTACACTCATCAAAACCAATCAGGTCAGTAATAATTCGACCAATTGGGAGACCAACACTGCACTTGGCATCATCTATCACTGAGTAAGTATGTTGACCGGGTGCGGATGGAAAATCTGCACCCGATCAAATGCCGAATTTTGATGAATAAGTTTCTTCCTGTTTTAACCTAGAATATGCATTAGATCATTTTTGGTTTAATCTGCCGCATAAGGAGAAGCTGAAAAATAATCTGGAACTCAGGAAAGCAGGAATTTCAGAGATGAATGGGAAACCTCATATTAACACGAAATTGCTCTAACAATTAACTCAATTAGGGATTGGAAGATCCTTTCTGTACCGGACTTCCGCCTGTTGGGCTGTTGGGCTGGCTGACCTTTGATTGCTGACCCGTGTGGCCTCCCTGACGGCTGCATCTCTGGTGGCATGGAGCCTGACTGGGAACCCTCACCAAAAGCGAGGTGGCCACACTGGCGGGACTGGCTCCCTTCAACCGTGATAGCGGGGCTTTTAGGGGCAAGAGATCCATCGGGGATGTCCCAGAGAGCGTTAAAAGTGACGGATGGTTGATGGAGGGATAAGGGGATGAAGAGGTGATGTCAAGCAGGAGGAGAGAACTAGTACGCTGCCAGTGGAGTGGAGGCCGTCTCCTGCGAAGCAGGAGCACCGCGTAGCGGTGAACCATTCATCTACGCCCGACTTCTGTGCCTGCGCAGCATACCCAGCGCGGCAGCGGCTACCATCAGCAATGCACAGGCACCGGGTTCAGGAACGGCAGCCACCATCCGCAATTCACCAGGTACGCCCGTGCCATAGTCCAATTCATAACCATTGGGCAGATTTGTCGTGCTAAACTGTCCGCTAATCCCTCCTGTTGGGAATGTAGCGAGCACGTAGCTTGGCAGAGTAAGCTGCGAGCCATTCAATAAAGCGATAGTCAACGTGTCGTCGCCGGAAAGGACGAAGTCCCCGTTCGAAATTTCCAGTTCGTCTGCGAGATTCGAGGCGGCATCAATATCAAGCATTAAAGTGGAACCGGCGTACAGAGTTACATCGCTATTAACCGCAAGTGAGCTGCCCGAGCCTGAACCCTCCAAAAGGCCCCCATAAACAAAGATACTGTTATTTACCGTGGCATTTTTGCCAAAAGCAAGGGTTCCCGTTCCACCGACCATCATCTCACTGGAAGTAACAGTCCCACCATTAGAGATGCTCAATAATCCTACCCCGGAGTCGCTCAGAGAGTCGCCGCCAACAGTCAGAAACAGGTTACCAGTCTGGGTTAATTTTGAGCCACTCCCCGAAACCTTCAATGTGCCGCTGGAGCCGGCCATTGCGCCGAGAATCACCGGACCTGACACAGAGACGGTGCCTCCATTGGTAATCTGGAGCGTTCCCGTTCCCATATCTCCGATGGTAAGTTCAGTGGTGGCCCATTGCGAGCCGCTGCCGGAAACCGTCACACTTCCGCTCACATTATTAAGGTAACCCATCACAGAGCCCTCGCTGGATACGGTGCCTCCGTTACTTATCTGGAGCGCTCCAGTGGCAAATGTTCCAACATCTAACGTATCAGTGGTCGTCCACGTAGAACCAATCCCGGAGACCGCCACCGTGGCGTTAGAGCCGGACGTTTCCCCTATCGAAGCATTCGCATCTGTGACATTGCCTCCCCCATTGATATTCAGCAGGGTCAGATCGCTAAAAAAATCAAAAATGCCCTGGTACGCTTGACTGCTGTTACCCGTTAAGGTCAGCGTACCGTCTCCCGATAGAGAGAGATTCGCAAATACGCTAATTGCACTGCCTATGGTCGCAGCACTGTTCACAGTAACCGCATCATTATTCAGCCACAGAGTGCCACCAGTGAGTTGGTAGGGTCCCGTTCCGTTGAATGTGAGCGAATTGGCAGTCACTGAGGCAACCGTTACCGTTCCGCCAGTTCCGCTGAATACTGCGTCGTTTCCATCAGACCATTTCTTGTTCCCATTCCAGTTTGCCGTAGAGGTATTCCATGCGCCATTACCGCCTCCGGCACCCCCCGGACTCCACGTTTGGGTCGAACAACGGCCCTCCACGGTCATCAGAAGCACTACGCACGCTACGGCAATCGAAAGCAATCTCCGGTGCCTGACAACTGCCCTACCGAGACCCATCTCTCTCTGGTTGGCATAGGGAAAGTCGGTAGTTGTTGCGTCACCATTACTTATTGATGACGATTTAAACATGGGGGTAAGTCCTTTAGAAATCCTGCCGAGGTTCTGAGGAATTGAGTACCTCTGAGTTTAGAGGACGTTCTCCGTATGTCAATGACGGCTAAAAGAGTGCCTCACGAGGCTGCTCAATGCTCAGAAATTTGATCGAGAGAGGTTAAAATAATTTCGGTTTTGCCGTGATAGAGTTTGACCTTTCCCGTGACAGAAATGGTCTTGTGTTCAAACTTTGTCAGCTCGTCTGGTGTGATTCCGGCGCTCGAAAAGCAGACAACGGAAAAGGCTTCGCTGGGATATTGGCCTCCAATGTTGAGAAAGTAGGCGCGGGCCGCAACGTGCAATTCAGAAACATGTCCCACTACCGTCACGATTTTGCCAACATGACCTTTTGCCTCTTCGGGAG
>Ga0302186_10002811_pt1 | contig 13129 bp, 5 predicted proteins | sample II_Bog_E1_2_FD_198782 | JGI IMG/M metagenome (GOLD analysis project Ga0302186, IMG submission 198782) | Peat permafrost microbial communities from Stordalen Mire near Abisko, Sweden - II_Bog_E1_1 | ecosystem: Environmental > Terrestrial > Soil > Wetlands > Peat | place: Sweden: Abisko, Stordalen... | reverse complement strand
ACTTAAGGTGTTCCCAAGAATTCAAATGAAGAACAAATTGTTAAAAAGGTAAAATCTTATCTCGGAAAATAGAAAAAAAAAATATATGAATTCATAAGCGATTTTCAATTTTTTATAGAAAAAATAATTAAATTCTATATATATTTTTCGAAAAAGCCCTTTTCTATAATCTAAAAAATATTCAGAACAAGAAAAATCAATCAATTCAAAAAACCTTCCTTGAAAAAATCCAACCACTATGAAAAAAACAATTGAAAAGAAATCCACTATAAAAACACCTGAGAAAATGCAATCCATGTTATTTTTGGATGAGATTAAAGAAGAGGGTCTTTCTGAGGGAAAAAAACCTATTTCAATGGGAAATTTATTTGAAGATAAAAATGCGAAAAAAACAATTAAAACTAAAAATATGAAAAATCCTATTGAAAAAATAGAGAAAACAATACTTGAAAAAACTCCCATTCCATTAAAACTATCAATGGAAAAAAAAAATCAAAATTCCAGCAAGGAAGATGAAAAAACTATCCATATCAAAAAATCTCAACATTCAATTGAATATGAATCCAGCAGTGGGGGAGAAGAAAAAGCTCAAATATCAAAAAAAAATTCAGTTTTTTCTATAGAAAATTCGATGGCCGAGGATTATGACTCTCAACCAATTCAAAAAAAAACACAGCCGAACAAATATTTAGAAGAGATGCAATCTATGTATTATTTACCAGATCAAAAAGATAAATATTTAAAAGGGAAAAAACCAACTTCCACGAAACATTTATCAATAGAAAACAAAAAGGAATTTAACATAAATGAAAAGGATGAAATATCAGATTCTGATTGTGAAATATCAAAATTATCTCAATATTCAAAAGAAGCCAAAACTAAACTATTGAAAAAACTAATTAAAAATAATGAACAAATCCGAGAAAATATTAGTGAATATAAACACTTCTTTATTGATTTACGACATCATCCATGGAAAATGCAAAATCATCCATCAATCGAAGAGACTTTTGATATTAAAACTCGTTTGAAAATAATCAAACAAGAGGACATTCTGATGTACCCAAAAGAAATATGTGAAGAAATAGAAAAATTAATAGCCGAAAAACTCGATAATTTATGCGGAAAATTTTATGAAAATGAAGAAAATATACACTATATTGAAAAAAACCTTATGGACGATAAAAAGGAAGAACCAGCAATTGTTTTAAAAAAGGAATTGAAAAATTTATTAAAAGATTCGGAACAGATGAAAGAAAGTAGCGCAGAATGTCAAAAACTATTAAATAATTTAGAGTTTAAATCAGAAAACAACATTTTAGTCCAAGAGATTTTCCAAAAATATGGTGATTTAGAGTCATATGCTAAAGAAATAACTAAACCATTGCCAAATGACATGTATAAAATAACTTCTGAAGACGGTATAGGTCAATTTCTTGTAGAGGAAAATGAAAATGATATAAATGAAAACAAGTTTAATACCTATTTAAGTGAGAAAAACATTGAGAAAGAGAGCCATATATATAACTACACTGATAAAAATGTTGGAAAGTTAATGGAAAGAACTCGATATTTATGGGAAAATTTAAAAATTTCTGAAGAGATTACAATGAAAAATATTAACTTCATCCTCCAAAAAATGTATGAAGATTTAAGCAGTCTTAAAGAAATATATCAAATTGATATAGTTTCCAACTTAAAATCCTACATTTCCAATAAGTGCACCATTGAAAATATAATCAAAATGATCCTATATGACTATACAACCGGCTCTTATGTTAACATTAATAAAGCTTTATCTACAAAAGATCCCATTCAATTATCAAAATTAGGGTATTATATCAACCTTATTGCAGTGAACAATAAGAACCCTATCATAGGAAAACCCTTTTTTGGATGCAAAGGAAGGAAAGTTTATAGAAATATTTGGTTAAAACGAGAATTATTAAGTTTTTATCAGAAAGGAGAGTTATTGTTTTTTTCAAATCTGACTTCTACGTCATTGAGTCATATTTTTAAATCGCCTGCAACAACAACACATATCAATGTTGAATTTGAAATCGAACTATTGGGTTTAAAAGAATTACAAAGTTTAAAATTTTTTTCAGGGCTTTATATTGATGATATTTCTGCATGTAAGGGGGAACAAGAGGTCATCTTAACTCCTTATCAGATATTTAGAATAAATGAGATAAAAGCAACGAACACTGAATGCATTATACAATTGGAAGAGGTTTATGATAAAGCGTTAATAAAAGAAATAATGACGCCGAGACCTATGCAGAAGCAAAATATCAAGAAAATAACAGAAAATGATTTGAAGAAAGGTTTAAATTTCTTAAAGAAAGAAAAAAACAATTTAGATGTGAAATTGCAAGAAAATGAAGAAAAAAAGAAAAAATTAGAAAATGTGATGAAGCTTAAAATGGAAACCATCATTAAAACCGAAATCGAGGATTTTTTCAGTTTGCCAAATCAAAATTTCGACTTTTTCGAAAATTTTGGCAAATTTGTTGAGAAATTTAAAAACACCTACTCAGTAAAAGTGTTTGATGAATTCGCTTTTTATGACTACATCGCTTCTCGATCGTTAGCATTAAACAATAAAATTGATAATTCCAAGAGAATAGCCACTGGATTAGACTTATTGAAGAAACATAAGAATTATTTTAAAGATTTACAAATCGAACACATTTTTAATGATCAAATCCTTGATTTTCTGTTTATCATCTTAAAAGAATTGTTCAAAAATATCAATCAAAACATCTATTTTTGTGAAAAAATGAATTCTAAACTTATAAAGAACTATTATCAAAGGCTGACTATTGGAAATTTGAATAATAATCTCATGAAAATTGTCATAAAGAATAAAAAAAATTCTTTCAATTCGATTGACTTTCATGAAAATGGATATTATGTGAAATCGATTTTTTCCGGGTTAGAAACTCATGAAAATTTTGCGATTTACTTCGAAACGAATCTTTCCACAGAAAATTTTATCCAAAGACTTACCATTAATAATAAAACCATTGAACTAATAGACTATAAACAAATGAATAGATTTAACGAACTTTTGTTTAATCCCTCTTTATTCGCAGTTGCAGGGAACAAGGATTACATTATTAACCAATACCCTCCAGAGGAAAGAGGCAATATGGTTTATAATTTCCCCAATGGGTACAAAAGGTTTGGATTGTTTGTAGAAAAAGGACCATGGTTAACCATGGATAATAGTCCAGGGGAATGGCCAGTGGCGTTTACATCTGTGAGGGATTTGATTTTTGATAATAGTGTTTTCGGAAAACCTAATATGAACTACTTAAATAAAGCTAATTACCCATATATATTGAAAAATGGAGTGCAATGTGTGAATGATGTTCGGTTAGTAGAACAAGTTTTAAATGAAATCGAACTTATGGGGAAAAAGTTTAAGGTGTGCTTCCAATGCAGAGTTAATCCAAAGGAAATTCAATTTGTGTCTGAGAATTCACAGATTTATGTTCTGGATAGAACGAAAAATGATATCATTAAACCTTATGGGATATTGATAAAAGAAATAAAATGAGAAAAGTATTAAAAATCAAAGAAATTAAAAAAAAATATCGGATTTGAATTTAAGAAAAATTAAATTATACTTTAATTTATTTTTAAAAATTAATAAAAAACGAGATTTTTCCAATATCAAATATAGCTAAAATATTAATCCTTAATTGCTTCCACAGTTTGAAACAGTTGTTCTTTTTCTTTTTTTATCTCTGCAATATTCACAGACATCAGCTATTTGTTTCCCAATTAGCAAAGCAAACACCAAAACCTTAAAAATAAAATTAGTATATATAATGGCCCAACCAATTTTTATTCTATCATCAATTCTTTCAAGATTTTGTAAATCATAAATACCAATCAGCAAAAATTCAAGTAAGATGGATGTTAAAATTAATTCGCAAACGATGAAATTCAAAACAGAAAATCCAAATTTAAATGGACTGGTCCTAAAAGCAAATAATAAGTAACTGCATTGAATCAAATTAATTATTAAAATTTGGGTAAAGGAATTCAATCTATTTGTGCAGACGATTATTGCAATAAAGCTCTGCCGACATAAATCCACAATTAAAAAATGTCTTTGCAATAGTTTTTCTTCTTTTAAATCTTGATACAAAAATAAAAAACTATCTTCATCAGTATTTTGAACTTCTGAATTTTTGTTTTTGTTTTTAATTGGAGAACTAAAAATTGATTTTCTGTCACATTTTAATGGCGAAGAATCAAAAATTGTCTCAAATTTGGTTTCCTTGTTCGGTGTGAGAACAATTGATTTTGTTTGATCAAGTCCCATGACTTCATAATTGGAAACGTTATTTTGGTTAATTTTTGTTAAAGTTGGTTTTTCATTTTTCGGAATAATGCTATTGATTTTAGTTTCATCTTGCCTCTGAATATTTTCCTGATATTTTTGAAAATTAGAAAGATTAGTTTCCATCTTTTCTTCGTTTAGGACAAGTTCTTTTTCTGAAAACCTTTGAAAAGAGTCTGCTTTTTGATTATCATTCCACTGATTAAGTGCATTTTTCTGATATTTTTGAAAATTAGGATAATTAGTTTCCATCTTTTTTTCATATTGGACCAGCTCTTTTTTTGAAAACCTTTGAAAAGAGTCTACTGTTTTTTCTTGGATCCGCATTGGTTCTTTTACTACTTTTTCACCAATAGAATTATCCTCATAAATTTCACTGACTTTTAGTTCTTCAGTTATTATATTATTCAGAGTTTTTGTGCTTTCTTTTTTATTGCAGTTTGGATAAGGAAAAATTGAAGCATTTGATCTTTGAGAAAATTCCATGGGTGTAATTTTATTTTTTTTATTTTTGACAACATAAACAAAGTAGATCCCTATTGAAATATATAATAAAAATGCAATTATGGCCATTGCCGTATTCAATTGACCTGTTGGAGTTAGATATGCTGGATAAATAAAAGAAAAAAGAGCTTTGAAAATAATCATTTGATAATTAGTTAGAAACACAATTATTACATAATACCAAACCAACCAAAATTTTATCAATTGCAATATTTTGTTAATTTTGCCTTTTTTATTTTTGAAAATTTTAGTAAGCAACAAAATAAAAATACCAGTCATCCAAAAAATTAAAAATCTTGAATATAGTTCTCCAGCATTATCAAGAAAATACGGGCTTAGTTCATAGAATTGAAATAATTTTGGAATTTGATTGACATCATTTGGATCTTTTTTGAACTTGTAGTTATAAATCAGTGTGGTTTCTAATTTTACACCATCGATAAAATAGCTTTGAAGATTTTGTGGATAATTTAAATCAATGAATTTGATCAAACTCATAATTTCAACTATCATTAGATTTCGAACAGAGGATGGTAAGTTTGATTGTTCTAATATCGAAAATACAAACACAGAGGAACTGGTTGCTATGTCAATGGTATTTTGATCCCCAGTAATCTTAGTAATTAAAGCTTGTTCTGAAGGATCATTGGTGTAATAATCAAAAAGTTGAATAGTTGCAATTACAGGAAGAGGAGGTAAATTGAATTCAAGTATCGTTTGAAATGGAAAATTCAAAGAAAATGATAATTTTTTCTTTCCATATAATGGCTTCATATACAGAAGATGAAGATCGTAGCATGTATCGCATTCACTTTCTGAAGTATTGAATAAGAAAAAATAGTCTTTTTGATATGTGAAATCTTGGATAGCAACGGAAACTGATTCATTTATTTGATTAAATGTTAAACTTGAAACTCCCTGAATTGATATAAGAATTATGTCAGGCTGAGATGTGTAGGACAGATCTATCGAAATGTCTTGTGGGTTAATGCATTGATTGTCTAAAAATTAAATATTTATTAAGAATTTAAAATAATAAAAAAAATATTACTTGTAATTATGGAAGACGTAGGACAGAAACTAGATAAAGCGAAAGAAAATTCTGTCTCTGAAAGGATATACATATTATTGGAATTTGATTCAGTAACATTCAATAATAAAGTTAATACGCTGTTATTTGGGATGCTTTCTATTGTGTAAGTAATATAAAATTGAAAACCATAATAAGTTTCATTGGTTAAATTTAGAATATCATAAGAATAGTCATGTTCAATCATTCCTGATATCGAAATATTTATATAATTAGGAAAATTTATCAACAATTGATCCCATTTTTTTAGAAATTGAAGTGAATATAGGTGATTCTCATAGAGTTTTGTGCTAGTCACATTTATTAATTGAGCTGAAAGACATGTCTTGTAATTATTTTTATCAAATGCCATATAAGATCCTGTAAGACATTCATCCACACAAGTCCCTTGAACTAAGAAGAGACTATAATTTTTACAAATTAGGCATTGATTAGGGTTTTGCCCAAAACATGTGCTGCAATTATCATCACAAGTAATGCACATAAGTGCATCGTTATCAAAATATGTGGAGTATGGACAAGCTTGAAGACACTGCGAATTAGATAATACAAGACCATTTGGACAACTGGAGCAATTTGATGAAGAAGGTCCAAAACAAGTAACACAAGGATCTGAGCAATTTGAACAAATATCCGGCCATGGATTCGAATTGTAATACATCCCTGATGAACATAAACATCTCATTGAAGTCAAAACCAAAAAAGGTAAGCAACTTAAACAATCGGAATTGTAAGGTCCATCACAAGTGAGACAAGTTGGGTCACATAAATTACAAGATTGTGATACTGCATAATATCTTGTTAGACAAGAAAGGCATTCCGCGTTTGTGGGTCCTGTGCAAGTAGAGCAGGAACTATCACAAAGATCGCATTGATTAGTTGTGCTATTCCCCCAATATCCATCAGAACATGTTGGAGCACATAAATTTGTCTCATTGTCTCCATATAAGCCAATGGGACATGTGGAAACGATTGTTGTTCCTGCGTATACATAAAGATTAGTTCCACATGTTGGTGCGCAGCAAGTATTGTTGCTCGCCAAACAAACACTTGTTGTGGAGTCTGGAGGGTTTATTGTGAGAATAGTTGGAAAGCACCAATCATATGGGAAGGACACACCTAATTTGACAAGCAATATATTGGGAAAGTAATCATTATAAACAGTTAACGAACTATTTACTCCTCTTCCGTAAGATCTCCATGTCCAAGTTTGGCCGTTTACATAAAAAGAGCCGCCTTGATGAATGTATGTTTGGATATTTTGAATATCTGAATTGCTGAAAGGAGGATCATTGCCAATATACTCAATTGCAATGACATCATATAATGTCATGGTCGTTGAATTTAAGTCATCCGAAGCTGTGAATATGAATGTGCTACTGCTAATGCCTTCAAGGCAAGTTATTACATTGCTATAAATCAAATTTTGGAAATTCAAGATGGAAAGTGTGGCCTTATAATTTCCCAACCATTGTAATGCATTTGCAAAAAATATACAGAACCCAGGATCAGTCAATAAAGTGTGACCAAACGATACAACTTTGCCCTGTCCATATCTTGTTGCCGTGGCAATGGTCTTCGATGAGGAAGGATCGATTAATAGAGGGAAAGTTGTAAGAGGGTTCAGAATTTGAATTGGGTTGATGATTTGGCCAGTAAAATTGATTTGGGTGATGCTTGATAGTAGTTGAGTACTGTCATCAAGAAAATTTGTCGTCGATTGAAAGCTCAAGAAATAAATTGCTATTATGATCGACTTTAAAAATAAATTCATTTTTTATTTATTTAATACTATCGATAGAAACAAAAAGAAAAGATTAATAAGTTTCATACTAAATAGAAGAAAATTCAAAAATCCCTATATCACTTATATTTCCTGCAAAAAACTAATAAAAAATCCTCTTCACTCTCTATAAAAGAGTTTGTTAACAAATTCCTTCATTTTCTGAGGAATATGATTTTGCAATCTCCCTCTAATGCTGAATGTTTGAAACAATTGAAAACTGGTGCCTCGGAAATTCTTCACCTTTCTGATTTTTCTACTGTTTTTCTTGACCATTTCGAGGGACAATTGCCTTTCCAGCAAGAAGCTTCAGATGAGAAAATTCCACTGTCATGAGCAATTTATCTACACTGAGAAAGAGTCAACAAAAAAGAACCCAACAAAAACCTGATTTTAAAAAAATAAGGCTCCATCCCTCAATTTCTCGTTATATACAACGCTAATAAGCATTTGGGAGGTCAAAATTAATAAAAAAAAAAAAAAATTTGAAATCATCAAATTATTAATAACATTCCAATTTCTTAAACTATGAAAAAACCTTCATTAAACTTTAAAAAGCATATTTTCTTTTTTTCTCCTTCTTTAATTTAATTTTAAAGCCAAAAGCTTATTTATTTTTTCATATCCGACAGTCTTACCCCATTCAGAGTCACTACTTCCAGCATAAGCCTAATTTGTCCCACAGGCTTTCTGGGTTCTTTTGGTTTCTTCGGGTTGAAACCACTGATCAAATCAAACCATCCATCCTTAGGTCCCTTATCGACTACCAGATTCAAATCAAGATCAAGTTCTCCAACCAAATCATCACTTGAGAGGAAATCCTTATCAAAAACTTCAACCTTCAGGAGATTAACATCCTCCTCAAGAGTCAATGGCCATTGCACATTCCATTTGGGGTTGGTGCTCTTATGCACATGTGTTTTCAAGGGAGGAATCTTTGAATCCTTATCCCCGGGCTTATAGAAAGTTACTTTAGCGTAGTTATCGCCATCCTTGCCTTCTCCTGTCAGATTACGTGCCTCACAGACTTCCACCAATAACAATCGTACGTTCAATTTGAAGAAAGAGCCTGGTTTTGTGTTCAGAGCCGGCTTTTTAAACTCCTCCACATCGCCTTTCAAACGTCTGATTTCCTCACCCATCTTTAAAGTCAATTCCTGGAATTCATCCCTAGCGATCTTACACGAAATGAGCTCTGCATTTATCTTTTGGATCTCCTCATCCTTCACCTTACATTCGTTTAAATACAATTGTTCAGCCGCTTGGGCCTCTGCCAATTCCTTCACTAGTTTCTGACTCGCCTCCTTCAACACTTTATCAGCCTCTTCAGCCTCAGCTATCTCCTTCTCCATCTTTTTTATGGCATCCTGATGTTCGGCATCAGCTGCCCGCATTTCAGCCAACTCCTTCTCTAAGACCTTCTTTAACACATTGTGCTCTTGCTCAGCACTATTCGCCTCAGCAATTTCCTTCTCGAGCACTTTAACTGATTCTGCATGTTTGGCATCAGCCAACCTAGCTTCTTCAAGTTCCTTTTGGACCTGTTGTTTTTGGACCTCCAAAGACTGGAAAGCAGCATTGGCCTCAGCCATTTCTTTTTCAAGGGATTTGATAGAGTTCAGATGAGATTCTTCTGCATCCTTGGCCTCAGCCAGTTCCTTAGCATAGCTGTCTAAAGCTAGTTTATGTTTTGTCTCTGATTCCTTCAGATTGGATAGTTCATTCTCAAGGATTTTTTTAGCGTTATCCAAAGCAAGCTCGGTTTCCTTTGCATCAGCTAATTTCTTCGTCATGTCCTCAACAGCATTCTTCAGCTCCTTTTGTGCCTCCTGAGCCTCACCCAGTTCTTTCTCATAATTGCTCACCTTCTGCTGCCAATCCAACTGAGCCGCCTTCGACTCCGCTAGTTCTTTTTCTGCGATTATTGAAGCCTCAGTCAATTTGAGAATAGCCTCCTGGGCTTCAGCTTCCTCCTTCGCAGCCCTTTCCTGCTTCTCCTTCAATTCTATCTGTGCCGCCTCTAAAGCCGAATGAAAGTTCTTCTGTTGCTGAATTGCAGATTCAAGTTTATCCAAAGCATCCTTCTCTCCCAGCTCAGCTCTTTTCTTCAGATCTTCAGCGATGAATCTGGCTTCTTCCTCCTGTTTCCTCAGCCCATCAGCCAATTGTCTGGCCTTTGATTCCTCCGCATGGGCTTCTTGGGCCTCAGATCGCTCTTTTTCCGCATTGGCCCTGGCTATTCCCTCTAATTCTTTGGCTTCTTCGGCTTCCTTCCTCTCCTTTTCAGCCTTTTTCCGAGCTTCTTCTTCAAGGGCTTTGGCTTGTTCTGCTTCTTCTTTCTCCTTTTGGGCTTTGAGTCTTGCTTCCTGCTCTATTAGTTTAGCTTGTTCTGCAGCCAATTGTTGCTGTTCAGCAAGTTTTCTAGCCTGTTCTTCATTAGCCTGGGCTACTTCGGCCTTGGCTCTTGCTTCTTCGGCTTGAACTCTGGCTTCCCCTTCCACTAATTTCGCAGCCTCAGCTTCAGCACGCTCCTTTTGGGCTTTTTTCCTGGCCTCTTCTTCAACCAATTTCGCTGCCTCGGCCTCAGCCTTCTCCTTTTCTGCCACTTTTCTAGCTACTTCTTCGGCCTTTTTGGCTATTTCGACGTCATCCCTTTCTTTTTCGGCATTCTGACGGGCCTCTTTTTCAAGAACTTGGGCTTCTTCGGCTTCCTTTCTTTCCTTATCAGCTTTTTTCCGGGCTTCCTCCTCAAGGGCTTGGGCCTCCATGGCTTCCTTTCGCTCTTTCTCGGCCTTATGACGCGCCTCCTCTTCCAGAGCTTTGGCTTCATTGGCTTCTTTTCTCTCCTTCTCAGCGGATATTCTGGCCTGTTGTTCAAGTGCTTTAGCTTCCTGTGCCTCTATCATCTCCTTTAAAGCCTTTTCCTTGAGGGTTTGCTCTTTGACCTTAGCATCTTTAAGACCATTAAGTGTCACAATCTCAATGATCAGCCTCAATTCGCCCATGACTTTCAAAGGTTTGTTGGGCTTCTTGGGGTCGGGAGGTGTCAGCACTTTGAACCACCCATTGCCATCAGCTCCAAATGGCCCCTTGTCGATGAATTTTGTCAAATCAATTATGACCTCACCGACCAAATCGTCAGCTGTAATGAAATCCTTGTCCCAAATCTGGATCCTCATTTCTGTCACGTCCTCATCAATAGCCAAAGACCATCTGGTGAACCATTTTGGGTTCGAATTGTTCTTCTGAACAGGCGATCTGAGCTTCATTTTGGGCTGCGGGTGCCCAGGATGGTGAAATGCCAGTTGGGCGTAGTTGTCGCCATTTTTGCCTTCACCCTCAAGGTTGCGGGCTTCACAAACTTCAACGAGGAGAAGGTGCACGTTTAATTCGAAAAAGGATTGCTTTGTGTTTGGTTCGGGTAAGGACATAAGGGAATTTAAAATTTATTGGAATTGAATCTAATTAGAGTTTTGAATTTTTTGGGTTCATTTTTTTACTTCATTTTTTTCGAAAACAATTTTCATTATTTTGTCAATAGAAAAGAATATATTTTCCAAAAAAAAACGATAAAAACGAAACCTCAAAAATTTCTTAATTTTTTTATTAAAATTAAAAAATTTAAAATCTTTTAATTGTTCTTAAGAAAATGAAATATAAAAATTATCCTTAAGAGATTATTTTTTTTTTTTGCTCATCATCGTTTTTATAAAAATTGCTTAATATATTTTCAAACAATTTTTAAACAAAAAATCTAGCTTTATTTAAAAATCCATAGAAAGAATTCTATGAAAAAAGACTTAAATTAAAAAAAAAAATATAAAAACTTAAATAAATCATCCCTTAACAATACAATATTAGAATCAAATGGAAACCAAACCCCATCAAAATCCTCCATCCTTCTCCATCAAGACTCCGTTTTCCGATGATGTTTATAAAACTAAACTCTCAACCTTCGAAAAAAGCAAATTTAAACAATTATCCATCAATTATATATCCAAACAAGGGGGAAAAGAGCAGATTAAATTGCATGGAGATTTCTTGGAAGACGATTTTAATGAGACCCTAGCTCTTTTTCAGTCAAATGAAGTCTCACTCCCTGAAGACTTGGACCATAACCCTATAGAAACCCTGATCAAGTATTTTTATTTTAAAGAAATACCTCCAACTCCATTATCCGAACTTTTTCATTTGATTCACTTAGCCTATTTCTTCAAGGTCAGGCCACTTTTAATTGAGATGAAAAATTTTTTATTAAGCCAAATCATCACTCCCAACCAAGCCTTGGTAATCTTTAAAGGGTCAATTGAATTCCTTCTTATTTTCCTTGAAACAGAATTCATCAGCCAAATGCTCAAAGAATCAATGGCATTCCTAATAAAAGCTGATAAGAATGCCGATATTTTAAAGAGCTTTAATGCCGATTTCTTCCATAAACTCAAAGCCAACTATACAGAAAGCACATTTGAGTTTTTCATGGGTTTATTCCGCGAAAATAAAGCCTCGAATGAGCTGATCATGGAATTTCTCTTATTATATAGAAAGAATCTTGTGCCCTATTTCATAGAACAAAATGCCAATTTTAACAAGGAAAAATATTACCAAAGGTTTATAGAGAAATATCTGGATCTTGCCAACGTGAATATGAAGGATATTGGCGAATATCTCAGGAAATTGGAAGTTGAAGAGGATTTTGATATGAAAGATCTGATGATCAGTGCCATGAGTGATAATATCATGGAAAATAAGAGAAATATCAAGTTCTTGGAAACATTCATTAAGGACTTAGAACAGAAAATTCAGGATCTTCAACCCAAATATGATAAGGATTTAGAACAGAAAATCCAGGATTTAGAACAGAAAATCCAGGACCTTCAAGTGAAAAATAAACAGTTGCAGGAAAACTTTGATGCTAAAATGAAGGATTTTCAACTAAGAAACCAGGATTTCGAGGCGAAAAATGAAAATAGATTAGGGATTTTTGAAGAGAATTTTCAAAAATATGAGAGGGATTTAGAACAGAAAATCCAGGACCTTCAAGCCAAATATGAGGACCTTCAAGCCAAATATGATAAGGAGTTAGAACAGAAAATCCAGGACCTTCAAGCTAAAAATGAACAATTTAAGGAAAACTCTGAGGCCAAAATGAAGGATTTTCAACTAAGAAACCAGGATTTCGAGGCGAAAAATGAAATTACAATTTTTCAAAAATATGAGATTGAGGATGAGTCTTCAAATGAGGATATTAAATTTACCTCGAAAAACAAAAATATAAAAAAAAAAAAAAACATTTAAAAACAAATTTCATTCGAACGAAGGAAATTTTTTTTCTTAATTAAAAAAAAGCCTAAGAATAAAAAAAAAAATATTAAAATAACTACGACTCGCCTTTTTT
>Ga0302186_10002810_pt1 | contig 13134 bp, 12 predicted proteins | sample II_Bog_E1_2_FD_198782 | JGI IMG/M metagenome (GOLD analysis project Ga0302186, IMG submission 198782) | Peat permafrost microbial communities from Stordalen Mire near Abisko, Sweden - II_Bog_E1_1 | ecosystem: Environmental > Terrestrial > Soil > Wetlands > Peat | place: Sweden: Abisko... | reverse complement strand
GAAAAAGATCTGGCAACGTTGTTTCTGGAATTTCTTTCAGATAAAAATATTTTACTAAGGTTTTTAAGGGATGACGGTCGAAATCTTCAGGGATTGAAAGTAGAGTATTGGATTTGAACAGGTCTAAGGTGTCTAGGAAGCCGCCTTCTTGCATAATTAGCCCATTTAATTTGACGATGATGTTGCCTTCTTGAAGTATTGATAATGGCTTCCATTCGTCATTTTGAAAAAAAACTTCTTTGACTTTATATACCCACTGGTAAAATGGAGTTTTAATGGAAAATGTGTTTTCTTGAAGTGTTTCTGGCACCATGGAAATATGCTTATTTATAAAGGATGATTTATTTATTTTGATTTTTTTCTCATGGATTTTTAAAGCATTTTTAAAGATTTTTTTCTATGAAATTTTTTTTTAAAAATAACAAATTCAAAAATTTGGAAAAATGAATTATTTGGAAAAATAATAATTTTTTTTCTCTTATTCTTTTATTATATTATTATTTATAAAAAAAATTTTTAAAAAAAGCAAAAAGATTCCCAATGGAAAAAAATTCCCCTGAAGAGACAAAAACAAATGTTTTCCTTGATAATGATCCAAACGACTTAAATAATCAAGAACAAGAAAACGAAGATGAAACATACGCTTCCTTGGAGGAATATTTTTTGGATTGTTGTCGCGAAGGGTTGCCTTCATTAATTATGTTTTTCTTGACTTCTAAGAGTAGATTAAAAAAAATAGGGATATTGTTGAATTCAACGATTGCATATTAAACAAAGTGGATATTTTCTGGATTGATCATAATTTAAATAATGCATTACGTATACTTTTTACTTTTTTTTTGTAAAAATAACAGATTTTCTTCTTGAGATATGATTTGTGCGAACGGACATAAAAGCCTACTCGAAGACCTGTTAAAAATTGTTAATGAGAAATACCCAAATGAAAAGGAAAAATTCATAAATCATAAAAATTGCGATGGAAACACCCCTTTGCGTATTTTTCCTTATGAAAAATTATTTTGTTGTTATGATATATATTAGATTGGGCTGTTGTCAATGCAAAATTAGATATAATTGGCGTCTTGATTGAAAATAAATGCGATTGTTCGATTGTGAATGCTTTTGGTAAAACTCCTTTGGATGAAGCATTAAATTTAGGCCTGGACAACATTTCGGTATTTAAATGAAAAAATGATGAATGTGTTAAATTTGAGATATTTTTTAGGAGGTCGTGGCTCCTCATACAAAAGTTAATCTGGATGATTATAAAGAATTTGATCAGGAAAACTGCGAGGAAGTGAATTCTGATGACGAAGCTGAAATGGAAAAAATTAATAAAAATTAAAAAAAAATGTTTGTTTTCTTCAGATTCTAAAAACAAAACTAAATTTCCCATTAATTTTCGTTTTTTTGTTATTTTCCTTTAAATTCGAATTTCAGATTTGAAAAAAAACACATTATTTAATAAAAACAATGAATTCATTTTTTTTATATTTTTTTAACGTAAAATTTAACTCATGAGGTCCAAAAAAAAAAATGACCATTCTGTTTCTGAAAGTGAAAACCCCATAACCTCCTCCCCTTACCCTCCATATTACCATCCAGAGCCATCCCACAAAAAAAATTCCTTCCATTATAAAGAAGACCAACTGTTTCCTTATAATAATGTAAATGTCCCGACCAAAACCCCTGAAAAACAACAAGTTCTTCCAAGGAAAAGGATCTTTAGTTTAAATAATCTGGAGAAATTGTTGAAAAGATCGCCAAAAAATAGCAGAAATTCTGAGAAAAACACTGAAGTTCGAGAAAACGTGTGCTATTCGGTCCAACAAACGCCTTATTCTCAAGATAGCTGTTTAACAAATCAAAAGAAATTGATTGGCAATTTGGAAACTGTGAATAAAAGACTGGAGTTTATCATGAAGAATGAGAAAGTGATTAATACGAAAGAAAAGAGCTTGAAATCAGAAAAAACGGTGCTTTTGATGGAAAAAGAAAAACTGGAAAAACAGCTGTTTTGTGGTGGAGACATGCAAATCGAGCAGTTTGCTCATAAAATAAATGAATTGGATAGGGAATTCTTAAAGAAGAAGCAAATTCTTATAGAAATCGAGAAAAGTATCAAACGGGCCAAAGTTGAAATAAAAGACTTGACTGAGAGAAAAAATGAAGTACAGGGCAGTTTTTTTGAAAAAGAGGGGAAATTGGATTATTTGAAAAGGGAAATCGAGGAAAAAGAGATGGTTTTGAGTAAAATTGAAGAACAACAGAAGGAAAAGGAGAATTTCTTTCGAAATAATCAACAGGAATTGGAAGAAATGATAGCTGAGAAGGATAAATTACAAGAAGAAAATGCCTTGAAGAAACAAGAAATATCAAAGAAATTAGATGATCTGATAAAATATGAGAAAAGGATCAAGGAAATATTTAATTCATTGGAGGATGCCAGGAAAAACCTTGAAGAGAAAATAAAGAAACATGATGAGGATTTTCTAGTTTTAAAAGAAAAAGAAGAGAATTTTGATAGGGTACGGAAGGGGTTCAACATTGATAATGAAGAATTTAAGGTTTATCATGAGAAAGTAAAAAAGTTGGAAATTGAGCTGAAATTAAAAGAAAAACAATTGGAAAATAAGGAAAAAGAAATGATAAATCGAGAGATTATAATAAATGAGAAAGAAGAAAAGATAAATTTCATTTTAGAAGAAACTAAATCTATGAAAAAAGAGTTTTTGTCTGAAAGAGAAAGAGAAATTTTAAATTATAAAGAAAAGGAAAATCATTTGAAACGAAAAGAAATGGAATTAAGGGAAAAGGAAAATGTGTTGAATGAAAAATGCATGAACGGAGATGAATATGAACTGAAGATTTTGGGGCTTCAGATGAATGAACGAATGATGAAGAAGAAGATTGACTTGGAAATGAAAAACTATTTGAATGAAATGAGCAAATTAAAGAAAAATTCTCAAATGAATGAGCTCTAAAAGTTTAAAATTTTTTATGTGTCAATTTTTTAATTTTTATTACAAATGTGTTCATAAATAAAAGATTTTTTTTTCATGTAAAAATTAAATGAAATTTGTTTTTTCTTTATTTTTTTTTCAGAAATAAATAATTAATATATATATTATTTTATTTTTTTTTTTAATTTTCGGGGTTGTTTATGTTTCACTTAAAATTTTTTATATGAAAACATAAAATAAACTTATTTTAATTAAAACTTTTATTTGTATTCTTCTTTTTGCGCGCCGCGCTATACACCGATTTATGAGGGATTCCCATCAGGCACTGCCCAGTATTCGCCTCTGCGGTTTCTCTTACTTATCTTCCTTCCTCATGTCTGTCTCTCCATGGGAATGGCCCTCCTGTTAATTGATCATCCTCCATTTCTGGTCCAATGGCAAATCTTTTGTTCCAAATCCACCCCTGTTCATCTTCTGTTAAGGCCCTTTTCTTCTTCAGTGCAGCCTCGTTGAGCTCCTTCATGTTTTCTCTGTATGTTTAGGTCCAATAATCATGATTCCGCGCATTTCTCCTAAATTTTTGCAATTTTGTAATCTCCTCTGCGACTTTGCAGAATTCACATAGCCACACACTTGTTTTCCCATTTTTTTCAGGTGGTTACACTGTTTTGGAGCTGCGATTGCTCATTGACTCTTTGATTTCAGGTTGGTTCTTTCTCCCTCAACATCTCCTTGAGGTCTCTCTCAATTGCCTTAGGGAAGTTTGGCTTGCCTTTCTGATGAGATTCTTTTTGAGATTTGGAAGTTCTTGCTCAATTCCATTGTGTGAGGAGATTTTGGTTGGAAGCTTATTCAGTTTTTTATTCTTCTTGAGGCTACACTTCAGTTTCGTTCGGTTTGATGCGGGAGCCATGGCTTTGATGGCTTTCATGCGGGATTTTAGGTCTTTTTGTGAGATTTTTTGGAGATTTCGATGGTGTTTTAAGGAAATTCGCGTTTTTCATTCTTTTATTTTGGTTGGAGGCTCGATCTTTAAGGGTTCTTTTAGGCTTGGTTAATTGGGAGGAGTTATTTTCGCGAAAACCCTATTTTCTTAAGGAAACCTTTCAGCCTTGAACGAATATTGTTCGCTCACTTGCAATGGATTGTAGACTTGAGGATTTTGCATTGAAATTTTGGTGGCAATGTCACTTGGAGAGATGGCAATGTCACTTGGGAGAGATTGCAATGGATTGTAGACTTGATGATTTTCCCTTATGTTTAATGAATAAAATTTATTTTGAAGTTTGGCCACTTCATATAATTTTTTATTTAAAATTTTTTTTTTTCGATTTTTTTGATAAAATAAAAAGTTGAAGAAAATAAAAATTAAAAATATTTAAGTATTCATAAATTAAATTTTTTGATTTCCCTTTATTGAATTCCCAATTTTTTTAATAAACGTCAAACAACAATTATTTTAACTTTTGAAAAAAAAAATGTTTTGTTATTAAAAATTATTGTAAATTTTAGCTGAATTTATTTTTGCAAATAACTTTTTAAATAATTTATTTGTTCTTCGCCTCTTTTTTCATTCCATTCCAAATAATTCAGTTCCACCACTTTCGTCTTAAAAATCTTCTGCAAAACTTCATGTTTCCTAATGTCATTCAATTTCAACTTGCCTGCCTTGTAATGTTGTTGTCCATTGCATTCAAAAACCACATTATATGGTTCCTCAATAAAGATATCCGCATGAAAAGGCCCGAATTGTTTTTCTAGCTTGATATTTTGTTTTTTTTCGAAAATCTTCTCATTCAACAAAAAATACACTTTCTCTTGAAATTTCGAGTCAAGACTCCCTTCAAATTTTGATATTGCAGGCGTTTTATTTAAAGCATTAACCTTTTTAATAAAATCTAATTTTTCATCGATATAGACTTTTTCTTTTGTCTGTTCTCCATTATCTAAAAAACACGAAAAAAGGGTTAACCCCTGATACATTTGCATGAGATGAATGTTCTTGAAACCTCTCCTGAGATCCATATTTCTAACAGGCGCGTTTTCCTTCGCAAATTTTGGACTATGGATCGAATGAAGACTTCTTTCCTGGAAATAAATAGCCTGTTTCACTAAATTATCAATTTCCTTTTGAAATTTATTGATGAATTCTGTTGATAGACCTGGAATTTGTAAAAGAGAAAGGTTCCAAAACATGAGAATGAACAATCCAATATCCTTCGTTTTTGTTTTTTCCATGAAATAGAACTCTTCATACATAATTTTTGGCAATAAGACTTCTTTGAGAAAAGACATCAATTCTGGATTATCTTTAATGTTGGAGAAATTAAGAGTCATTTCACTGATTATCCGACCGATGTCGAAATTTTTTATTCTATTGAGAGAAATATCTAATCTTAAAATCTCATGCAATTTTAGCATCATCTCATGGCTCGTTTTCTCCACGAAAGCGTATGAAAAAATCGAAATATAGACGAAAGCAACTTCGTGTGCTGTTATTTTAGTCACTTCGTTTTTTAATTTCTCATCAGAAAACAATTGTCTAAAATCATTCTTTAGTGATTCGCTGAATGTGGCATAGATTCGATCGAATGCCTTCATTAATTTTGCCAATTTATTCAAGGTCATGAAATAAGTGCTTTTTTTCAACGCCTTCATCAAATTGTTTATGGGAGTTTGCAGGGCATATTGCTTCTTCTTATCATATTTCGATTGATTATATATATATTCAGTAATCAAAGGGGCATATTCAGGATGCGTGGCTCTAGAAAGAACAACATCATAAAAGCTTTGGAAAAAATGGAAATTGATATTAGGGGGATCAATATGATTCATCGCTTTCATCACATGCTTCAGATCTCTCGCAGTGAGATATTCTAATCTTTTTAGCAAAAATAGCTGCAACATATCATTTATCTCTGGAAATAATTGATTTGTATACGCTAAATCGTATAGAGCATATGAGAGGTCAGCAAGAGAAAACGCATATATGTTCTGTTTTAGATATTTGATGACATGTTTCTCAGAAAGCTTGATGATCTCAGATTGGGAGCTGACTCTCAAAATTTTGGAGAATTGGTTTGGTTTCAAGCTGTTTTCTCTCAAAGCATTATTGATTCTATTCTGGATAATCATACTTTTAGTGGGTCTGTTCTTTAGAAAATTCAAGCTTTCCTCAGATGTTTCAAGAAAGTTTGATAGCGCATCAAGAAATTTATCCAATTCATCCTTTTGAGCTGAAAACTCAAGGTTTTTCATTGCGGAACTTAGAAATTCTTCTTGGCAGGAAAGGGACAAATAACAGACAAAGGAAAGAATCCGATTGACATAAAATTGGTTGTCAGCGAATTTTCGCAGGTCTTGAATATCGAAATTGTATAAATGATAATCTCGGGGATTGAGGTAATGACATAATAAAATTGCCTTGTTGGTCTTTAATTGGAAGTCTTTGAAACTTCTGCTTGTATCTTTGCCTTTGAAAAGCAGATCGTTGATGTTCAATATGGTGATATTGGAAAGATGATAAAAGAAACGTGACAATTCATTATCAGGGGTCTTGTTTGCGAACTCCACTAAATTTTCAATGTTAACATGATCATAAACGCCTTTTATTTTTTCAAAGGCTCTTTCGTTGAGGAAGTCAATGCAATAGCACATCGAATAAAAGTCGTAAAACTCTTTATTTTTTTCATAGAACTCAAAGATAAAATCCAAATAAACTTGGTGTTTCTGTTGAAGATGGCTCGGGAAAAAATTCGCAAATGCTTTCAAAAGCAAAATATTCGATGAAAAAAAATCATAACCTTTTTTTGATGATAGAACTATCTCCTTAATGCAATTTAAAAGGAATAATGACTCTTCAAAATCATAAAATGATTTTTTAATGAAGGATAATGCGGAATTTAAAACATAATCTTCCAAAGACCAATTATAATCAGAAGCCTTCAAAATGTTAAAGAATTTGATGATGATTTTTTTCTTGTCAATTGTGATTTCATATGAGTTTTGTTGGCATATCAGAAAGAAACTATTCAGTTCATGGATTTTACAAATTTCATCGAAGAGACTTTGTGATAAGAACCGTGTTTTCATTTTTTTGAAAACTTTTTCCAAGGTATTTTGCCTCTTTTGTGCTTTTGTTATCAGATAGGCTAGTTCATAAAATGACAATAAATCTATCATTTCCTCGAAAATATTCTGCAAATTATCGTTACCTTGAAAAATCTCAAAGAACTTATGAATCCATAAATCATTTTTTTCTCGAATTATAGCTCGCAAAAAATGGATATTTAGAAAAAAACAACACTCTTGATTCATAGGGTTCAGAAATTTAAATACGCTATCTTGTAAATCTATCAAATTATTCATTAATTTCTGGGTCATCAATGGAGTTTCTGCATGGTCTTTAGGTATCAATAGGAATTGCATTTTCCTATTGATAAGCTTTATTATCTCAATAAAATCGAAAATTTCATTTTGATGTCTGATTTTTTGCTTGAGCTCAAGGCTTTTTTGAATCAACCCCAAATGCTGATTTCTTAGGAAGATTTGGTCAAAATCAGTGTCTTTTGCACTAAAATAAAGCCTAATGTCATGAAGAGAGTGGATTTTTTCGAAATCTGGAGATTTCGAAACTCCTGATAAATTCAAGTCAGAATGCTTTGTTTTTTCTTTCATGCTAAAGAAAATTCCTTTGACATGTGGGCTTTTGGCAGTTGAAGAATAGAGCCGGTTTATAAATGGGATTGTACAGGGGAACCTCATTTGAGTTTTTGCAAGAAGTGATATCTGAAATATCCGCATTAAAATATTTGATAAAAATAACCAAATTTTATGGTTTTCAATAATTTTGAATGTTTTTTTTATTATTATTTATGAAATTTTGCTTTTTATGTAAAATTTTACGTTTTATAGCTATATAATTTTCTCAATAATAATGTTAAAAATTTGTAAATTTTTTTTCAAATTCTTATTTTTAATTTTTATTAAGAAAATGTTACAATGTTTTTTTTATGTATATTTATAATTTTTTTCAATATTTTCAAGAATTTAAAAAAATTCCTTATTATTATTATAGATTTTAGCAGTATTTATTATTAGCAAACAATAGCCGCATAAACTCAAAAAATTCCACTTCTTTTTCTGAAAAATATTGCATGAATTTCTCGAAATCGACTTTTCTTGAATATTCATTCAAGATTTTATGTTTTTCAAAAATGGTCATCTTGATTTTTTTTGGGTATTCGTTTTGATTCAAGATATTACACAAACTCATGAATTGGTCTTTTTCCAAATCAGCAGCCTCATCTCCTCCTTTTAAAAACTTCAAAAATATAATGAAAATAAATTAAAATTAAAATGTTGAAATAGAAAATAAACTAACCGAAATTGCGAATTTATAATAAAGTTCCTTCTTGGAAGAGATCAAATTCATCAATGAATAAATTTCTTCAAATTTCAATTCCGATATTTTATCAAGGCTACTTTTTGGGTTTAATCCAAAAGCTAGCAAAATTCTTTCCGCAATTATTTTATTTTTTTTTTTGAATAAATTCGAATAATTCAGCAAAGCACCAACAAAAATGAATTGATTTGGCTCTTTTATTATTTATTTATAAAAAAAAAAAAAATTTGTTTTGTAACCTGATAGTCCTTCAAGGTCTTCTCCTTGAGCTTCACCTTTGCTTTTCATATAATGTTCAATTTTTATTTCGCTCCCCTCAAAATCTTCATAATCTTCATTTTTATTCATTTTCTTTTGAACTATGCTAGAAATATGTAAAAGAGATTTTAATTCATTGAAGAAAAATGTCTCCCATTTAAATTTTTCCAGAGGGAAAAACGCTTCGTCATTGCCTTTTACTCTTGAGATTTTCAAATCTGGCTTGTCATTGATATTAGAATGTTTTAGTTCTTGCTTGAGGATTTTGATGTTTTCGCTCATTTTATAAAATTGATCGAATTGTTTCTTTAGCAGGAATTTATTTTTCTCAAAGTAATAAATTCTATTTGCCTTCAACTTTTCAATTAGATCCTTATTGCCTTGATTTTTTAAAATAAAATCTTTTTCCTCATGAATCTTTTTTTCTTTTTCAGGTATAATCGAGCTGGCTCTGGTATTTTCTTCTCCCAAATTAATTTTCTGATATTTGTAATTGTTATATTTCACATTATCCAAAGTGTAAAATTCAGCTTTCTTCCATTTTCTTAATTTCCCAGATTCAGTTTTCATAGGCAATAATGAGTTCCTATAAAAAGGAACCCCACCTGTTTTCTTCCTCATGGATTGTGAACGAAGAATGTTGTTAAAACTTCGAATATTCAGCCTTTGTAATGTTTTTTCTAAGTCAGGAAGAGGAGGGCTTTTGGCCTTCTTCCTCTCTTCAAAATTCATGAAATTCCAATATAAATTTGGGGTCGTCTTGGGACGGGACAGCTTTTGCGAATTCAAAGGGGGGTTATCAAGAACCTGATTACGCGATTTGAGATGCGAAGTTAAAAGACGAAAATTTTGAACTGCAAAACTTTTTTTATCTGGATTTTGTGAAGAGGCCACCTCTTTCTGGTCTTGGAAATCAAAATTGGCTTTGTTGATTTTGCAAGAAAACATAGATTTTATAAAAAAATTTCCTTCTTTTTTTAGAAAATATAACTATTAAACTATCTATTTTGACAAATTTTTGAGGATTAAAATACAAATTTCAAAATAAAATAATAATTTTTTGGATATCAAAATATATGGGGAGAAGATTTAATGGTTTTCTGATAGGCTATTTTGTCGGGCTGCATATGGTGTATTATATGCCTCAGCAACAATACAAAAACTTCCAACAAAAATTGGTATATCCTTTGGAGAAAGAATATCATAAAAGTAAATCTGGGGTCGATTATTTGGAATTAATCAAAATAGCGTTTTCCGGCTCAGGAGAATTTCTTTTCGGGAAAGAATCAACAATTGCAGATTTGTTGGATTATCAGAATATTAAAAAATAAAAAGATAATCTTTTTTTCTTCGAAACTTAGTTTATTTACTATTTGGACCTATTTTGAAGAAATTTTTATTATTTAAGGAATTTTTTTCTAAAATATAACCTTGAAAATCAAAATAAAACTTAGAAATAATGAAAAATAAAACGAAATTTCTTAATTAAAATCAAGCATTTCAAGAACTAAGCATTATGATTTCAGAGGAGAATAAACAAAAGAAAAAGAAAATCCATCTATCATCTTTCATCATTAAAAAGGAGGCTCAATCTTCAGAAAATTCTCAAAACAATGGCAAAAGCTTGAATCTACCAAAATTAAACAGTTCTCAGAATTTAGCTAAAAACTCCACTCAAATGAGTCCATATAATTCTCAATTAGCCAAAAGTTTTTTTATGAAGCAGGACTTTCCTGTGCGAGAGACTTATAAAACAGCAAAGACTGAACAGTCTAATTGCTTATCTAAGACAAATTCGGTTTGGAGCGAATCTAATTTCAATTTTCTGAGTCTTTCTGTTGAAAAGAAAGATTTTGAAATAACATTCAAGAAATTAGAATGGTTGAAAAGCGAAATCACTCAAAAGGGAATGGAAAAAATGCTAAAATTGCATAAATTTCTCAGAATACTAGAAACTGTCTTCAGTAAAATTCTCGAGAAATTTTTTTTGTTTCCTGAAATCGACCAAGAAATCAAAAAAAGCATGGGTGATTTGGAAGATTTCCTCTTCGGATTTTTTAAAGAGTGTCTTTCAAACATCGAGGCACTCGTAAAAGAAACTAAAGAGAAAAATGAAAAAATTTTGGACCTCAATCAGAAGTTGGAAGAAATTAAAGGTCAATTTTCAAACCAAATGAACGATCATATTAAAAAGATCAATGAATCAACCGAGGCACAATTCAAAAAGATTCTCAAGAAAACCTCTTTGAATGAAATTTACTATAATTATGAGAATCAAAAACTCGAAAAAGAGATAGAAGTTTTAAGATCGGCTTTACAATCATGTGAAAAAAATCATAACATAGAAGAAGTTTTGGAGAAATTCAATAATTTTAAAGAGAAATCAGATGAAAAAATCAAGGAATTATCCATAAATATTCAGAAAAAAGATGTCATATTTTTCCAAATTTCCTCTCAATTAAGTAGAACTTAAATTTATTTATGAGAAATTATGATTTTTTTTAAAAAAGATGTTTTTAAGAGCACAAATAAAAAGTTGGAAAAAGATCTTTACTCTCACGTAGAAGACAATCGAATTATGCAAGAAAAAATTGAAAAAATTGAAGAGGAAAACAATGTGCTTAAAAATAGATGTTTTAGATATAAGGAAATAGCATTGATGCAAAAGGAAGATTCTGATGCTTTATTGACTGAGAATTTGAAAATTATGAAATATGTTCATTCATTGGAAAAGAGGATGAAGGAAATTAAGAAAAAGATGGGATATAATATGGAGTTGTTAAATAATCTGAAGGAAGATGAATTTGAAAAGGATAACAATTTATTAAAACAAATTGGGAACTTTATGATGAAAGAATTCACGAGATCATTGAAAAAAACTGAAAAAGAAGATATTGCTAAAAAGTCAATAGAGGAAGAATTTGAGCAAAATGAAGAAAGTGACCTTGCCAAGTATCAATATTTTAAGCCAGGGTTCTATACTCTCATTAAGCTCGATGTTATGAAAAAAAATGACCCTATCGCCGCCCTAAATACTCTGAAAAAAAAAAGCGAATTGAAAATTTCACCTATGTTTTTATCCACAATCAGAGCGATTTTAGATTCCAAATACAATGAATTTCTTCTTTATGAAGATTACAAACAAATTACAAAATTTCCAGAATTTGTTTATTCATGGTTGAGTAAGAAAAAAAATTCATTGATTTCAATATATTTTTAATAAAACAAGGCACATTTTATGTTTCAGTTTCTACACGAACTGTGAAATTTTTGGATCTCGCCAAAATTCCGGACATCGACAGTTTAAGACAGGATTTTTTATTAACGTTGGCCAACCCTTTGATGGGAAAATTATGGGAATGTCTGAATTTCCGTGATTTTTTGGAAGAAAAAAGTTCGATTGATGAACTATATTTCTATCTCCATTGTCGATTTCTCTTGAATAAAGGACCTCAAATGGATACAGATGGTGCTACTTTTAATTATGTGCATTATGTAAAAAACGAATATGTGCAAATTTTAGTTGATCTGATCATGAATAATTATGACGATCAATCCAGACATTTTGTGAAACAGAAGCTAAGTGAAAAGGCTAAATTTAAAAACCAACATTTATTGATTGACTCGGGCTTTGTGCTTCGCATTTTTTTGGAATATTATAGAACAGAAAGGAAACAAAAACTTAAAATCATCAAGAATTTGTTTATGATATTGCCTTCTGATCAAAAAATCAAGAAGAAAAATGCCATTACCACATTCAAAGCTTTCAAAAATTTATTAGAAAAAATCAGCACGAACAGCACTGAATTAGATAAAGCAGAGCTTTTTAGAGAATGTTGGCAAGTGGGGAGTGGGGAGATAACACCTGATGTGTTTTTCACGGTGTTAACAGAAAGCAATTTTTTCATTTCGACTTTGAAATTAAGGTCTTTTTTAAATTTGCCTTTATCTGCCTCGTTGATCAATCAGGAGGATTATTTGAATGTGACTGAATTCTTTATGAATAAGCTACAAAACAAAAATATCAAGCCGTTAATCAAAGATTTTGAAGGGATCATTGAAGAGATCGGAAATGAAAAAATCTTGAACTTTTGGGAAAAGAACATGAAGATTTTTTCTGAAAATTACAAATTTCTTGATTTTGCAATGCTTTGCGGGAAAATACCTGATTTCAATTTCCTGAACATAATAAAAATATTAATTATGGTAAAGAATATTAAGAATTATAATTTCCATTTGAAATCAGAAAATTATTCAGAATTTAATGATGTCGCAACGGAATGGGATGTCTATGAAAATGTCGTGAATTTGATAAAAAAACAAACAAATGATCTGAAAATTAAAGAATTCGAAAGAAACAAGAAAGCCAAAAAGTTACAGGACTTCTTCAAAAAGAAAATTAGAAAATGGTATTCGCTTATTAATAAATTGTTGAAAAAGAAAAAATGAAAGTTTTTTCTCAAAATTTGAATTATTTGATAAACATGATAAAATATTATAGTTGAGGCA